>Ga0307438_1000474_pt1 | contig 31079 bp, 27 predicted proteins | sample SalMarWE160110MG_FD_202144 | JGI IMG/M metagenome (GOLD analysis project Ga0307438, IMG submission 202144) | Salt marsh sediment microbial communities from the Plum Island Ecosystem LTER, Massachusetts, United States - WE1603-110 | ecosystem: Environmental > Aquatic > Marine > Intertidal zone >... | reverse complement strand
GTTGGTATAGTATACAAGTTACTTAATGCCTGGCGCCTAGGCTAAAATTGAAAAGGAGGGTTATTAACAAGAGCAGGAAGTTTTTGCACAGTCTGACGGCCGGCGGTAAGGCAAGTAGCGGAGTTTTTACCCGCCTCTGGCGGGCGGAGCTGCGTTCTTGCTTTGTCAACCGAAGCCTTAGCGAAGGTTGGTCCCCGTGACCGTTACTTAACAAATATATTAAACTTTTAAAAACCACAGACATAGCTATTTGCTTTACCGTTTGTGGCAATAGTTATTATTTAATTTCAAATATTTTATCATCTATTCTATTATTAATCTTATAAGTATGATTATAAAAAATCATCTTATCAGTTGTATCTGACAAACTATAACTAATAATAGTTTTTGGAAAAAATATGCCGTCAACCTCAATATAATCTCTCGGTTCTGTAACAACATCATTATTTAATATTGTTTTAAATACCCGAGAATCCTTTTTGTTAATCAAATAGATAGTTGAACCAATTGCAGTCTTCGCTTCTATATAATAGTAAGCATTATTTTCTTCTTTTTCTGATTCAAGAAGCTCAATTTCATAATCAAGTTTTTTATAGTGTAAATCTGGAAATAAATGAGATGTTAGATTATGAATAGCGATCACTTTATTTGATAGTATCATATCTCCATAAAGTGATTTAGAAACACCCTTTTCTCCATTAACAATAGTAATAAACTTTTCACCAGTTGGCATCAGTATCTCCATATATAGTTTATCTGGATATTTTAATTTTAATAGAGTCGTCCTTTTTCCATATTTAGTATCACATTTAGCAGATATTATCAAAGTCTTCGCCTTAAGTGCTGCTTTTTTATTGCCATAAGAATCAAGGTATTTCTGCCATATTTCATCAGCAGTTTGAATATCTTGATCAGGACTTATAAAAGAGATTAAAATAATTGTCAGAAAAAGAAATAGTCTCATTTTATATTTTCTTTAATAATTATTGCCAACGTTCCGCCAATATGAGGCGTAGGCGCCTGCCTGCCGGTCAGGCAGGTTGCATCGCATTTAGTTTGAGTAGCAAGATACAAAAAAGCGGACTACGTTCAAGTCCACCGTGCCACTTAACAGCCTATGACTTATATTGGCTGTCAGCAACTGGGCGTTCTTGTCAATATTTTGATGACAGTGTAAAACTCACTCATTTAATCACCTACTTCTTGGTGATTACAGCATTCTTTCCCACCATATTCTAAGTTATCTAATTTACAGTCAAATACATTTGTATTTATTCATATATGTGAATTATGTAACAAAGAAACAGAATTATGTAATGGTTTCACTGATTAATAGGCTAACCTTCGTAAGGTGAAATTTTATTCACCACTGAATTGCCAGTTGCAAAAACTAAAATCCAAAGTCATAAACAAAACTGAACTAAAAGGAAATTGGAATGAGCAGAAAGGTAAGCTCAAAAAGAAATTCGCATTAAGAATTTGGCTGAAATAGAAAGATTGGATCCGTCTATGCAAACCTATGTCGTGTGGATGGTTACAGACAGAGAAACAACTGAAAATATAGGGCGAATAAATAGTTCAAATATTTTAAATGTTTCTTTTGAGGCAGTATCTTCATTTCAACCAATTAAAATTTTTATTACTGCCGAAGAGAATGAAAGTACTCAGGTACCAGGCGAGAAGATAGTTTTAACTACAGACAATTTTTGGGAATAATCATTGGGTGCAGTCAGGTTTTACACCTGATTATGTATGAGTAAAAACAGCTCTTTTGCAAACTATGGATTGCTCGGCGGCGGTTCGTGTGGGATTTGTAAATGTGCTGTTTTGTGCCGTGGAGTTTCTTTGTCTTTTTGCTGGAGGAAGAAAAAACAAAATAAATACATCAGTATGAATGTACTGTTAAATAATCTATTACATTAACTTTTAACAATCCCTTAAATTTATAAAAATGGAAATAGTTGTAACAATTATCATTGGAGCAATAGCCGGCTGGTTGGGCAGCATGATTTACAAAGGCAGTGGTCTGGGTATCATTGGAAATATTGTAGTTGGAATTATTGGAAGTTTTGTTGGATACTGGCTTTTAGGAAAACTTGGTATTAATCTTGGTTCTGGATGGATTGGAATTATACTTACAGGTGCTATCGGGGCAATAATTATTTTGTTCCTATTTAATTTGATATTTAAGAAACGATAGGCATTATCTATTTGAAGCCAATTTTGAAGTAAAAGTGAGGTAAGAATAAGGTTTTCAATAAACCATGAAATAATAACTACGGCTAACTTTCCTGTTGCATAATGCCATTGGCCTTGCATAGCACTGTTTTTGATGAGCAAGATACAAAAAGTGACTTATCAAAAAGAGGTCCGGGTTACGCCTTGCTAACCGAACACAGTGAGCTCATGAGTCCCGCTAATTATCGAGACAAATAAATCTGCGACAGCATGAGGTTTATCTAATTTACAGTCAAATACATTTGTATTTATTCTAAAGTGTGAATAATGTAACTAAAAAACAGAACTATGTAATGGTTTCTTTGATTAATAGGCTAACCTTCGTGAGGTGAAATTTTATTCACCACTGTATTGCCAGTTGCAAAAACTAAAATCCAAAGTCATGAACAAAACTGAACTAAAAGGAAATTGGAATGAGCAGAAAGGTAAGCTCAAAAAGAAATTCGCATTCCTTACTGAAAATGACCTAATGTTTGAAGAAGGTAAAGAAGAGGAAATGTATGGCAAACTGCAAATTAAGTTGGGCAAAACCAAAGAAGAATTGCATAAAATTATTAACGGACTTTAACAAACCATTTTTATCTAACAATTAGGTAGAACTATTAGAAATATTGAAAATAATGAAAAGAACAGAAGGCAAAGTTGTAATAGTAACAGGTGGCGCATTAGGAATCGGACGCGAAACGTGTCTTTTATTAGCAAAAGAAGGTGCAAAAGTCGCCGTTACCGACATTCTTGACGATAAAGGTCGGGAACTGATTAAAGAAATTATCCAATCAGGAGGAGTGGCAAAATTCTGGCATCTTGATGTATCAGACGAAAAAGAAGTTGAAAAAGTGTATAATGAAGTCGTTAAAGAATTTGGAAAACTTGATGCGACCGTAAATAATGCAGGAATTGCAGGTGCTGACAAGCCAACTCATGAATTAACCGAGAAGGAGTGGGATACTGTCATGAATGTGAACGTTAAAGGAGTTTTTTTCTGTACCAAATATGCAATTCCTCATATGAAAAAAGCAGGCAGCGGAAGCATTATAAACCTTTCTTCAATATATGGCTTAATTGGTGCCGGAGATATACCACCCTATCATGCATCTAAAGGTGCAGTAAGATTGATGTCTAAAAATGATGCCTTAATATATGCAAAAGATAATATAAGAGTGAACTCTGTACATCCGGGATTTATTTGGACTCCCTTGGTAGAAGAATTGGGTAAAAATGATAGCAGTTTCCGAAAACATCTTGATGATCTGCATCCAATAGGACACGTTGGCGAAGCAATAGATATTGCCTTTGGAATACTTTATCTTGTATCCGACGAATCGAAGTTTGTTACCGGAAGTGAATTAGTTATTGATGGAGGGTACACATGCAAATAACTTACGGCAACATCCAAAATACACAAGTCTGGCTAAAGCCATCGATTTAGCTGAGTATTCTATTTGAAAATATTATAGTTCAGACAAGAGCGTATTTCGAAATTCATAGTCAACCCATCTTTGAGAACCGAAAATTACAGATATTGGCTATTTCAAGAGACATACATTAAATTATAAACTAAATAAAATTCAAAATAATGAAAAATTCAATTTTATTCCTGGGGTGTACCTTATTTCTGACTGTAACAATACTTTCCGGTTGCCAATCATCAGCAAAAAAAGTGGAAAATGCAAAAGATAAAGTAGAGGATGCCAAAAAAGATTTGGAAGATTCAAAAACTGACTTGTACCAAGCCAGACAAGATTCTATTAGTGATTTTCAGCAATTCAAAAAAGAAGCTGAAATGAAAATCATTGCTCAAGAAAAAAGCATTGCTGAATTCAAAGCAAGAATAGCCAAAGAGAAAAAGGAAGCAAAAGATGACTATGAAAAAAAATTGGTTGAATTGGAGAATAAAAACAGCGATTTAAAAAAGAAACTAGCCGATTTTAAAGATGACGGTCAAAACAAATGGATATCTTTCAAAACTGAATTTGACCATGATATGAATGAATTGGGCAAATCAATAAAAGATTTGACAGTTGAAAACATAAAATAAGCATTCGACAATCTTTATTAAATTCAAAAATCATGAAAAATCTACTTTATGTAATTGCCGGATTATTGGTACTTATCTGGATAATTATTTTTAAACCTTCATCAAGTGTTCATTTATGGCTTGCATTTGCCGGCTTAATTGTTCTAATCAGGATAGTTTTCGATAAAAAATTATCAAACAAAAAAGAATATATACAAAATATTTAAAATGAAAACTCCTAAAAAATTGGGTGTCTGGATGGATCATACCATAGCTCATATGATAGTATCAAATAATAATTCAACTGTATCAAATACAATAGAGTCTCTCTCTTTGCAAGGCGAAAAACAGAACTTTGGCAAGGATGAAAGTCTGAAACATAATACTGAGCAAGATCAGCTTTCAGATTATTTTAAAAGGCTAAGTGCTGTTATAAAGGACTATCCAGAAGTAATACTATTTGGTCCGACAAATGCTAAAACCGAATTGTTTAACTTATTAAAGGAGGATAACCAATTTAATAACATTAAGATTGAAATTGAAACAACTGATTATTTAACGGAAAATCAAATGCATGCTTTTGTAAAAGAACATTTTGAAAAAGTTGGCTGAACACAAGAAAAACATGCATGTGGCTTCTAATCTTTTAATAAACAATGCTAATGGTTTAATCAATTCAAAGGTATTTGTTAAAAGTAAATAGTTATGTAATAAACTCTTTAATTAAACTATATAATCATGAAAAAAAATATTTTAAGGCACTTAACTGTAGAAGGTTTTGCCCATAGCTCAGATTTATCAAATTGTGAAATATTAGAAAAAGAACTTAATGAGGCAAAGGGCAGATTTAAGCTTGCCAAAAAAGATGTGAAAGTAGCCAAGGAAAAACTAAACGTGGCTTTGGAAGAAATCATTACTAAAATAGAGAATAAGAAAAAGGAAATAAAAGAAACTCAGAATAATTTGGATGATAATACTAATTCCTCATCAGTTTTTAATAGTGAAAATATAAAATCAAAGTATGAAAAAATAATGGCCGAATTGGAATTAAGGAAAGATAAAATAAAAAAGAAGATTGAGGAATACAATGCAGAAGGAACTGAACATTGGGACTCGTTTAAACATAAGCTAAATCATGACTTGGATGAACTCGGTAGAGCTTTAAAGGGTTTTGTGACTAAGTCTAAGTAGATAATTGCTTGTGTTTTATTAAAGTGTGATTTTAGGCTATAAGGAGACGAATATCTTTGTCAGCCTTGTTGCTAACTAGTTTATATATGTAACAAAATTACAGATAATATACTCATAGCTGCCATATTGTGTACCTTTTGTACAGATCTGATCTTGTTACATTCATGGTTAATATATATTCTTCCACAAGTTAAAAAATAACCCTCACCCGGCCATAAGTTATTGATAATTAATTGCCTTGGGTACAGAGTAGTCAATGACTGCCTTATAGAAACGGCGTAGTCCGGAGACAACCGTTGGGGAACAAATCGCAGACCTGCCTGCTGCAGGCAGGCTTGCGCCATGTGGGGAAGTAATATTTGTTAGTTGCTAAGTATAATTTACCACACGATGCAACCGAATCCCGATTTATCGGGATGAGCTCGACGAAGTCAATCGTGCGGTAGCGGGGGGCCTGCCTGCCGGTCAGGCAGGTTGCACCGCACTGTTTTTGGCTAACAATATACAAAAAAGCGGCTTATTGGAAAGAGGCCCGGATTACGCTTTGCTTTATCAACGACAGCTGTAGGGTAGTTATGTTAGTTGAAAATTTTTCTACCGTTTGGCGGGCTAACTTTTAGTAACGACATAGCCTGGAGACTTTGCCAAGCCTGGGTTAAGAAGTATATCGAAAATAGAGAAATAAATAAATTCTGTTTTTAGTTGAATGCGTTGAAATTCAGCATCTTACGTACTAAGAGATAAAATTACTAGCTTTTAGGACAAAAGTACTAGCGGTTTTTTTAATCCTTATATAAATTACATAAATACTTACCTAATTATTGTTATTAATTAAACTAAATATCTATTTACTAATTAAAACGAACCTATTATGAAAAAAACATTACTTATATTAACTTTTGCAATATTTGCAACAGGTTTCATAAAAGCTATAGGTGATATCAACCTAGGTGACTTTGAGGATGGCGTTACAAATATATGGATGCTTTATGGAGAAACATACGAGATTGTTGATAATCCGCTTGTTGCTGAACCCAATACTTCATCCAAAGCTCTACAGAATGTTACGATTAACCAATATCAAGGGATGTCACTGCATAATTTAACTTATATGGCTGATAGCTTTAGTATGTTTTCATTTGATGTTTACGATGCTACAGGTGCAGTAGAATTTATTGTAAATGTTCATGGTAAAACATCGGATGGAACAGATGTTACATCATCTTACTATCCAACCACAATTGCCGGAGAATGGCTACACTATGAAGTTGATCTTACCAATGCTGCAGAATTTGAAACTTTTGACACAATAACGCAATTAGATTTGCAGAATAATACAGCTGTTACCGAGTTATATTGGGATAATATCCTTCTCACTTCCAAATATGGGGGGGTTACTTCAACTATTGGTGTTTCTACAGTTAAAGCAAACGAATTGTTGTTCTTCCCGAACCCGGCAAGTAGTAGTGAATTGATCAGGTTTACTGGAGATATTGAGGACAACAGTGTTGTTGAACTATACAATGTTGTTGGTCAATTAAAGCTTACAACTTATCTAAATAATGGAATACTCGACATAAGTTCATTGAATTCCGGACTTTACTTAGTTAAGGTTGGCAACAAAGTTGCTAAGCTTGTGATCAGATAATAATTCTAAAAAGCAATAATTAAAACCGCTTCCTAATGAAGCGGTTTTTTTTGCATTCTAATTTGGTTAAAATGAAATTTTATTAAAACCTCATTTTAAACTCGAGTCATGCTAGACTTTCTTCTCTAGCGTCTTCTTGATTTATAGAGTCTTGAATGTTATTTAAATATTCTTTAAGCATCATAAAAATTTAAATTCTACAATTTACCAAATAATTACCATTAAACGGCGTGTCGGCCAAAAAAGCAAGTGTGTGGAAGCGAGGGGATGGTTGTGGGATGGGCTGGAACACTCTTGCTTTGTGCGTTGGCAATCATCTTATTTTGTCATTTTATTGGTTTAACTTCATAGTTGCACGGTCTCTCATCCGCTTGTGCCTAACGATTTGGCGGTATGAAACGTTTGGAAGAGCGGGCTGCGTTCTTTCTTCGTGAGCCGAAGCTTTAGCGTAGGCTCATCCACCGAGAGTAAAAGTTGATGCGTGGTTGAATGCTCGAATACCCACTTAATCCCAAATGTTTTATGACCGCATGTTAGCACACGTTTTTATTTTATCGGTGCATATTTAAAATTCTTAAATCTTACTTTTCCATCTCCCATAGACACCAATCCTATGCGTAAACTTAAAAAGTCACTAAGTACATTGTGATGATAGGAAGATACCTCAAGAGAATTTTCTATTTTAATCCAGTTTTCTCCATCAATACTGTAATACATATCTACTGTATTATTAATATTTTTAAGTCGCAGGTAAACATGATTGTTGATTACATTTTTTTCCGTTGGGAATTGCCAGCCTCTTAAATTTGCTAAAATGTTTTTGTTGTCTGCCAGTATTCCTGAATATATCTTATGACTATAAAAAAGCACTAACCCACCAATGGCATCTCCCTCAATATCAAGTTCTACCTGTGCTGAATATGAATGGTTTGACGGCATGCAAAGTAGTGGTGAACACTCAGCTACAGAATTTCCTGTGGCATTAATAACTATGCTATTATCGACAAAATGGAATCTACTTGTATCATACTCACCAAAAAATTTCCAATTTGGTTTTAAGGTTTTACATTTAAAGTTGTCATCTAAGGAGAACACTTCATGTGTATCAATTCCTGCAAGTTTAATAATTGGTTCATCAATTTTAATGTTTTCTGGAATCTTATACCATCCATTATTTGTCCATTCAATAGGCGTAAGTAAAGTTTGACGTCCCATGTTATAATGTCCGTTTTCATATCCGTGAAATATCATCCACCATTCACCAATCGCATCTTTGAATACTGTTCCATGTCCTACAGACAACCATTTATCAGAATTATCCTTTGCCCGAATAATAGGATTGTATGGAGAATTCACCCATGGTCCTAAAGGTGACTTGGAACGTGCCGAAATTACCATATGACCAGTTGCAGGACCAGCAGTACCACCTTCTGCTACTGTCAGATAATAATAATCACCTCGCTTGAAAAGTTTTGGGCCTTCCAAACAAAAACATTCAATCGTCCAATCTCTCGGGATTGGCCACCCATCATAAGTATGATTGAGCTCTCCAACTACTGAAAGGCCGTCTTCAGATAAAGGCACATAACCTCCACTGCTAAAATATAAATACCGATTACCTTCTTTGTCTACTAAATGTCCCGGGTCGATATTTCCCACTTTTAAATCAATCGGGTCGCTCCAAGGCCCACCAATTGAATCTGAAACTACAACATAATTTGTGTTATTGGCTGGAAAATAAATATAGTATTTATTATTGTATTTTACTAAATCAGGAGCCCAAACCGAACCTACATATTTTGTCAATGCACTCGTAACAGGAGTCCAATTAATCAAGTCTTTTGAATGCCAAATAGTCAATCCGGGATAATATTCAAAAGATGAATGTACTACATAATAATCGTTGCCATCAACCAAAAGACTTGGGTCTGGATAATCTCCAGAAAAAACAGGATTTATAAAAAATTCAGCATTTGTAAAGCTTGTATCAGTTTGATATTGTGCATTTAATATCAAACATGCAATTGATAGAAATAGTGTTATAAATGTTTTCTTCATATCTTATAATTATTTCTCATAAATGTAATGGTTTTTGTGTCAAGTCTCTATGTTGAATTTCTGCTGTTAAATGTGTGCTAACTAGTTTATATATGTAACAAACTTACATCTATTCTGCTCTTAGCTGCCATATTGTGTACCTTTTGTACAGATCTGATTTTATTACATCCATTGTTATTATATATTCCACCACAAGTTAAAAAATAACCCTAATCCGGCCATAAGTTATTGATAATTAATTGCCTTGGGTACAGAGTAGTCAAAGACTACCTTATAGAAACGGCGTAGTCCGGAGACAACCGTTGGGGAACAAGTCGCAGACCTGCCTGCTGCAGGCAGGCTTGCGCCATGTGTGGAAGTAATATTTGTTAGTTGCTAAGTATAATTTACCACACGATGCAACCGAATCCCGATTTATCGGGATGAGCTCGACGAAGTCAATCGTGCGGTAGCGGGGGAAATACCGGGTACTACCAGACACCATTGATATCAGGCTTTGCAAGAATTACATGAACTAAAATAGGTTGAAAGATCATTAACGCTCCATCAATGAGTCCTAATATTAGTCCAAGTTTAATATTGAAAAAAAGTAATACTATTCCAAGAACAAGCAAACCTGCAAACACAGGAACTACAATAGCTCCTATACCTCCCATATCAAGCATATGGGGAATCTCACGGACGATTTTGTGCATAAGCTGAATTAACATAATGGCAATTACAGCTTGAATATAAATTGAAAACCTAACTCCTTTATTTCTTTCATTTTATCTTATTTCTTTTTATTTTTTCGAAAATATAATATTTCCCATTTTTATCTTTTAATTTCAACGGACCATTATCTGTCATTAGTTTTTCCATATCTTCTGTCTTAATTTTTTTTCTTGAATATATATTTATACCTAAACCACTTTTAACGGAAATAATTCCTCCTATTCTTAATACTCTATATAATTCTTTAATTAAAACAGGACGATTTTTAATCATCGGGAGTATATTATATAATAAAACAATATCTACCGATTTATCTGGAAGTGTAGTATCTAAATTTGAAATAATTGTATCTATATTTACCAATTCTTTTTTCCTTATTTTCTTCTCTACAGTTTCAATAGCTAAGGGATGGATATCTAAAGCATATACCTTGCCTTTCTCTCCAACTATCTCTGAAGCAGGTATTGTATTAAATCCTATACCACAACCATAATCCAAAATTATATTTCCGTTTTTAATTCCGGTTAATAAAACTTCATACTTTTTATTGCGGAAGATTCCTCGTATTCTCATAACTATTGTCATCATCCTAAAAATGAAATTTGTCATTGGTTTGTCTTTTATCACTTTTGCATCCTCCATTTCAGGATCATAAACCGATTTTCTTGTTGCTTTTATTCTAAATTCCATCCCAAGTTAAAAAATAACCCTAATCCGGCCATAAGTTGTTGATAATTAATTGTCTTGGGTACAGAGTAGTCAACGACTGCCTTTTGCCTGTGACATAGTCCGGAGACAACGCCCAGCTGGGGGGATTTGGCGTTATTTTTGAGTTACTAATAAATATTCTTAGCATTTGTACAAAACATCTTTAATATTTATTAATGTTAAATGTATAACAAATCAATAAATTAAAAAGGAGGTGCTATCATGAGTTGTAAAAAAAATAGGTCTGATGATACTCTGTACAAAGTGTATAAAAAGGACGGTTCTACTGAACAGATTCGTCACCCTCGTTCATGTGGATGTGATCCAAGTAAACTAGCTGGAGAATCGAAATGGTGGGGAAGAAAAATCAAGGTAGATTGGGATGACGTTGTCAGTATTAATGAGCAAGATTAAATCCTTCTCTCATTTTGTTCAGTGAAAATTAATGCAATCGTGCGGTAGCGGGAAAAACTGTTTTGAACATTGAACAGAGTTATTGTATTGACAACCAACAACAAAATCTCCTCCTTCAATAGCTGCCAATACAATTTCTTCAATAACTTTACCATGAAATAGCTACGATTTAATCACCTAATGTTTGTTTAAATCGTAGCTATTTCTTTCGTATACCATAAACCAATTAATCTATGATTATCAGTTTTAGAATATTACTTTGAGTATTTGTTTTAACCTGTACGAGGTAGATATTATTCTCATTAAGATCTTCACGATATATGATCTCACGGTATATTCCGGGTGATACATTTTTATTTTCAACGGAGTATATCATTTTACCTGTAATGTCAATAATATTTATTGTGATATCCGTGTAGTTATCTACAGTATATTCAATAATGCCTGAAGTAGCTATAGGATTAGGATAAATAGTAACTTTCAGACTGTTATCAGTAAGTGGTTCATCAATTCCGGTAACAGATTTCGTATTAATGAAAGTTACTTTAAATATACCACCTTCATTTGCAGCAATATTTAACGTTCTGGTATCCCTGTTAAAATTATCAAAAGCAATACCATCCAGTTCTACTTCATCAATCTTAAGGTAATTATCTTCAATAGCCAGTGGATACAGACTTACCTCTTGTGCTTGATCACTTGCGTCAATAAAGTAATATAATTCAACGGGTTCTTGTTTATAAAATAAGTTTCCATACAAATATACATAGTATACCAATTCAGTTGAATGATATCCTGCTTTATCGTAAGATCCCTTATCCATTAAACCTGGATTACCCTGTCTATCAGTCATCATATATACTTCACCGTATTCAGTATCTACAAAATTATTCATAAAGAAATCGATAGAACCATCGGCAACTTCAATAAACCTGTTTTTATCATCCTCATCATTGCTGACGTAATAATTCATGATACCGCTTGTGTATGCCTGCTCAGTTTCCCAGAACAATTTATAAGTAGTATTAATAGAACCATCAGACCAGTCATAAGCTGAATAAGGCGCTCCATAATAATAATCATAAGCCCCGTTATCCAACATATCGTACATTAACTCTTTAGCTGCTTCACGATATCGTTCTTGTGGATTTACAAGGAATGCTCTTGCCAGGCACCATGCCGTTTTAAACATATGACCAATATACCCATCACTACCTGGTTGTACCTCCCAGTCGCTGTTGTATAAATCAGGAAAACCAATTGCTGCCGATTCCATCCCAGGTATCATGTGTTCTTCAATATTATTAGCCAATTGTTCCAGCCTTGTATAGAAGAAAGGATCTTTTGTTAACAGGTACATATATAATCCGTGAGTTGTAATTCCGTCTACTGTTGCCGTAAAACCTTTTCCGCTGGGATTACTCCAATCGAGATCTGCTATATCATAATATCCATAATAATTCTCTCTGTCATCCCACATGTTTTCGTTGATAATATTTAATGAATTATTTAGCATTTCCCAGTGTACATGTTCATTGAAAGCATTTCCTGATATTTCCTGATTACTAAAACGTGCTCCTGCAGTTGCATCAGCCATGGCAACCATACCCAAATTGGCATAGTGTTGAAAAAATATATCTATGTATGTATTTGTTTCCGATATTTCTCCATTGGCATCAACACTTCTATACCAGACACCATTTGTTTCATTCCATAAATAATTGTACATAAATTGTAAAGCACTATTAGCATAACTTAAATAAGCCGTGTCGCCGGTTACCATAAAGGCACGGGCAAATGCATAAGCATTTTGTGTTTGACTAATCATTGTTTTAATATCATCTGTTGGATTTCCTTCCTGATCAACATTAGTAAAAAACCCCCCATACTCTGAATCATAAGCAGTTTTCCAGAAATCGGCCCAGTTGCTGACAAATGGTTTGGCCAAATCAGGATTTTTTAAATACATGCTTTTAACAGTATATGGCCCGGAAGGAGCCTCTTCTTTAGTAACTGTTACAACCCAGTCTTGAGCAATGGTATAGTTATTTTCCTGATCAATATATCTAACGTTATATGTTACCGGATTAGTAAAATCTTGTTGGCCTCCAGAATACTGAATTTCATTATCAACAATATAATCGATATTACTTGCTTTAATAAAATTTGTAGTGAGGTTTGTTACCGAAGTATTTGGATGCACTTTTATTTCTATAGTATGATTATCATTATTAATTACCGTGGGTTCAATTTGACCTTCAACAGTAAAGTATACAATATCAGTAGGATCATAAATACTCCAGGTAATATCGGTATATTCAAAATTCTTCCATTCGATATAATACGTTTTACCTGCCTCCAGTTGAAGGGCAATACCATTTTTATCAACATTAATACAACCAGAAGTTTCAAAATAATTGCATTCACAGTCGCAATCTTCTTTAATGAATAAATCGGCATATTGTTCTTCGTCTTGAATACTTCCAATTACTTTGTATTCATTTTCAGCAGGTGTGTACTTGTACCAGTAGTCATTTTTTTCAGATGGGACAACATATTTTACTCCTTTATCTACCTGTATACTTGAATCGCATATTTCTCCAGCCGTAAAATCTCTTTCACTTATTGTCCATTTTGCAGATGTAACATCATTCTTATGATAAAGATTTATATAATAATGACTTCCCGAATCAGCGGGGAACTCTAAAAATTTACAGTCAGAACAATTATTATCCCAAATCATCCAGTCCGGAGTATACATTTGCACGGTGTCTTTATGAACAATTATCGCGCGAATATCCCAGGTTCCATTTCCAAACCCACAAGTTGAGATTGTAATCATTTTATTCATATCAGCTTCAAATTTATACCAGGTTTCCGTTGAATTATTAATTGATGATAATTCAATAGTGTCATTTATTTCAACAGGAATTGCTAATTGATGAAACTCGCCGGGTTCCGGATTATATTCAATTAAATACCAGTTGTACGTTGGTTGTTCTGTATTCTCATAAAGAGTCCAACGTATATAGTACCGCATTGAAGAATCTACGGGTATAACCAATTGTATCTGATTATCACAGAAATAGTAATTTGCACTAATCCCATCTTCCAAACTATCATAAACCATGACTTCGGTATCAAGCCCTGTAAGACCACAATTCCCAATGGCTACATAACCATTAAAATCAGGTGTAAAATGATAATACTGATCAGTTACACTGGCATCTGCAATATTATTCGTATCAAAGGATGCCTGAACTGCTGTTTCGAATGATGTGCCTCCTTGAGCTGAAATATAACTACATATCGAAAATGTAATTAATATACTTATCAATAACTGTTTAATTTGTTTCATAATTATTTGTATTTAAGATTATTAAATACATGATTTTCATACTTTTTTATTTTATTTTGCCCAAAAGTTATCGAATTTTGCACATATGCAACCATAATTTACTCATTATTATATGACGCTTTGATTCAATAAATCCCTTTTATGATTTAATTTTTAATATTCCTGTTATTTATAAATATTTTCCTAACGGTTCTCCTGTATAGTGTCATTTGACGCTTTAAATGTATTAAATTTTCCGACAGCAGTATGTTTATAAATTGTAACTATGTTAAATGTTTGCAGCGCCTGCCAAATGCACTATACACGATGTTGGCAACCGTTAATTATATTCATTATGTATACTAAATTCCCCCCATGGATATTGTTTTCTTATCAAACAAAAAGAGCCATCTATATCTTTGGTCAGGTCAATCTCAAAAATTAATTGTTCTTGTTCTCCTATATACGGCTCAATAAATCTAACTTGATACTTTTTTGAAGTAACTCCATTTAGCTCTATATTCAAATCATATAGACAATTGCATTTACATAAAGCTGCTGCTTCGAATTCTTTTATTATGATTGTATCACTATTTAATTTGACATCACAATATAGACTGTCGGGACAACAATTAAATCCTGAATTTATGTGTTTAATTGTCAGCTTATTGCTAGAATTATCGTATGAATATTCAATACATGATAAAGTATCAGGAGTATTTATTGTACTAGTCCCTGATTTAAAATCACTTTTGCAGGTCGAGTTTTTTATTAATTTTCCACTTAAATCGAGTTGGTTAGTATTGTCGTTCCCTTTTTCACAGCCAATAAAACCAATAAAAAAGAAAATCAAGATTAAACTAATTGTTGTCTTCATATCAATGTCTTTTAGTTTTATCATAAGATGCTTTAAAATCATAATACGTTGCGTTGGAATCTTTTTGTATCGTACTGATTTAGGTTTACACTTTTTTGAAGGGTAATATTCAAATATAACTTTTGGTTTTTATCCAGAGGTACACCTCTGGATAAAATTCACTTGTTCCATTTTTTTAGTTCGTATTTTCCGATTCGATGGGCTTCCTAGGGAGTCATCATCTGACAGCTCAAATGAGGTCTTTCATAGTTGTAAATCTTAGAATACGGGGGGTAGTCAAAGACTGTCTTTTGGGAACAGAGTCGTCCGGAGACAACCTTAGGGTACAAGTCGCAGACCTGCCTGCAGCAGGCAGGCTTGCGCCATGTAGGAGAGTAATGTTTGTTAGTTGCTGAGTATACTTTGCCACACGATGCAACCGAATCCCGATTTATCGGGATGAGCTCGACGAAGTCAATCGTGCGGTAGCGGGACTCTTTCATAGTGTATAAAGAGATAATGTAATCTCATCGTAAATATCCATAAATCATACTGTTTGTATAGATAAAATCTCCAGTGAATTTTATTTATTAATTGTTATCTCTGCATAATTTTCCAGGCGATCCCTGAGTATTTTAGACGTTATACCCCTGGAGACAAGCCATTTTTCAAAGTTGGGATCGCGATTCATCAATTCGACAAATTGTTCCGCGCTATTTGCCGACAGCGTATAATCTTTAAATTTTTCTGCAACATTTCCGGAAAGATCTGCGTTAATATCGAGAATCTTAACCGGTGATTCGTTTGAAAAGTCAAATGAATCAAATGAAACATAACGAATATCTTTGCCAGCTGACGTCCGGAAAAAAACTTTTAACCGCTTTATATCACATACAATCGACCATTGTGTCCATTTCGTTTGATCTATTACTGCTTCTACCTGCCTGAGAATATCAAATCCGTAGTCTATTATATTAGGTGAAACTGAATTCTTGTAGTTCTTTAGCATATATGCTGCCTTAACAAACCTGCTATTGATATCGGTTTTATCGGAAATAGGAATTTTTTTATCTCCACCAAAACCTTCATACGTTTTAAGTGTGTCAAGTTCCTGAGAATACTCAGTATTCATCAGTGCGTTAACTGGCAGGCTTTCTCCGGAATGGACAGCCGGTTCTCCGTCAATATATTCAATAACCGCGCACCTGCCAGTGCTGTCACAGGTAAAAAAATGCCATCCCCATCCGTCCAGCGCTATTTCAGAAGTGCTCTTTATTACCTGATCGACAGATTCGAAATTATCTAACACGTACTGCATCCACTGTGCCATAAAAAGCTTTGGAAGTGAATCGTTTTCAATAAATTTTGTTTTTCCAAGACTCATTTCCCAGATACATAATCCGGATTCATTCATACCGCCATCCGGAAAATCTCTTGCTATAGGATTGACCGTTATAGAACCGTACTTCGAAGTCCAGGTTATTTCGGGCGTCTTTCTTTTTTCTGATGAAGTGAGCTCATCCCATGAACGACCTGTTTTATACACATTCCTTTTATTGACCACAACGATACCTTTAATAACCATTTGCATATCAAGATTATGGCCAAAGATCTGTTCGGAATCATGTTTCAGCATAAATGTTGAACATGAAAAACCGCTCTGAGAAAGAATACCCGCTGGGGAAAAAAAACAAACTAACAAACTTACTATAAACCAATTAATTGAATTCTTCATTGCATTTTCTCCTTTATAAAAGATGATAGATTTTATTAAATTAACAATTGTTGCATCAACAACTACATGATAATTCAGTGCATACCCTGTTCATACAAGCTGCGTGATCTTAAAATACAGGTGGAGAATGATTGGTCTCATTTTATCTTTTTAGCAGAAAAAATCATCTTTTCCCCTTCATAATATGCAACCATCTTTGCTATCCTATCTGTATCATTTTTAAGAAATTCAATGTTAATATCCAAATATTCAAAAAAGAATTTATTTTGCGCTTGAGGATATAAAATATGCGGAGCTTCATTATTTTTCATTAGTTTTAAAATGCCGGGTTCTCTGGTCAAAGTGAAAAGATCTCCGTCTGTGCTTTCATACGTTCCGACATACTGCTCTAGAATTTCATCGGACAGAGTTACTATTTCAGGATTATCAGAATTCTTGAATATATGATTTAATAGAATTTCCCCTATATCAAGTGATTCCTTAATAACATTCAAATAAACATTCTGGCCATTATCTCCATTGGTTAAAACGACTATGCCTCGCTTTGATTTCGGCAGGAATACAGCCTGAGTTCTTACACCGCGATCCGAACCGTAATGCTCCAAAGCATACTCTTCTTCAGGCAGGTCTCTTACTACACCCCAACATAATCCCTGATCATAATGTGTTTTTCTCCTGACCTGGGTGCCTATCATATCATTAAAAAGGTCCGCGGAAAGCCCCGCTCCATTCATCACATCAATTCCGAATTTACAATAATCTTCGACTGTCGTAAGTAAACTAGCACCGGCATTTACACCTCTCTCCTTCGATGTTGCCTGTTCATGCAGGTTCCCTTCAGCATCGTGCCAGAAAGCAAATCTTGATTCATCCATATTTTTATCCCAGTAAAAACGGGTGTCCTTCATGCCGAGTGGTTTAAACAACACTGAATCGGACAATTGTACCAATGATCTTTTAAACTTGTTTTCCAGAGCATGTGCTAAATACACTAAGCCTTCTCCCGAATAATTATAATCTGTTCCCGGCTCAAAATCAAAGGCCAGTTTTTTCGTTGGATGCATCCAGCGCCAGTTAGGAAAGCCTGTCTGGTGACTTAGTACGTGGCGTGTGGTCAGTTTTTTATGCAGAGGATCATTTGCAACTTCCGGATCAACCCAATAATGAAAAAGGGGTTCGTCCAAATTCCACAGTCCAGCCTCAACTAATTTTAAAGTCAGCATTGCTACAACAGGTTTGGTCATGGAAGCTACATTAAAAATGGTGTTATCAGGTGCGGGAACACCTTTTTTGAGTTCTCCAAATATCTCTATATACTTGATTTTCCCATCTTCTATTATGCCAACTCCTACCGTCGGCACATGGTTTTCAGCCATCCATGCTGGTATTTTTTCCACAAAACTGAAATTCACTTTGGTGTTTATTTGTGCACTCAGTGAGATTTCAATTAAAAGAATCTGAAAAACAAATAGTAATAGATTCTTCATGATATTGTATTTATTAAATGCAATAAATGTAACCGAATGAATAAAACTATGTGTCACTATAATGTAATATGTTGTAAATAAATGTCATGAACAGTTTTATTTTTGAATATATCATATTGAAATCAAGTGACTAGTGCTTTTAAAATGTTTGCCAACTAGTTTATATATATACCAAACTTACAGATAATATATATAGCTGCTATATTCCGTACCTTTTGGTACAGATCTGATTTTATTATATCCATTGTTATTTTATATTCTGTTACAAGTTAAAAAACAATCCTCACACGACCATAAGTTGTCGGCAATTCGTTACCTTGGGTACAGAGTAGTCAAAGGCTGCCTTTTACCTGTGACGTAGTCCGGGGACAACCTTAGGGGCACAAGTCGCAGACCTGTCTGCTGCAGGCAGGCTTGCGCCATGTAGGGGAGTAGTATTTGTTAGTTGCCAAGTATACTTTACCACACGATGCAACCGAATCCCGATTTATCGGGATGAGCTCGACGAAGTCAATCGTGCGGTAGCGGGGAGCATAACAAAGTCAATACAAGAACTCGATATCTATATTCAGCCAAGGTATTAATGGTGACTATAACAATAAAAAAGCCCGAAATCATTACTATTGATTTCAGGCTTTTAACAAGGTCTCTCCAAAGAAAATTAGTGCATAATTATCGTTTTACGAATCTAACAGTAAGATTATCGTCTGTTCTCAACAAGTATATTCCCATTGGTAGAGTGGTAATATCAATACTTTCAATTGTATTACCACTTAATATTACAGAACCGGTAATATTGATTATCTGATAGTTAACAGGTGCGTTTAATCCGGTAATGGTTAACAAATCTGATGCAGGATTTGGAAATACCGACAACCTATTATTCTGAACAGATTGAACTGCACTCGGGCTGGTTTCTATCATATAGGCCACAGCATTTAAAAATATGGTTTTGGCATCATCATTACCGTTAAATGCCGACATAACATTGCCCTCTTCAGGGCAGTTGTCGCCTTCTACAACAAAGCCCAACCACATGCGAGCAGAACTTGCTACCGGAGCCAAAATATCGCCTCCATTATAAAATGATTCATCTTTACTCCATTCTGCAGCAATAATCCCGTTATCCGTTGGATCTTGTGCCAGGATAGTTCCATTTCCTGCATCTACAGGGGTTCCACCATCATCTATTAAAAATTTTTCATTTCGCGTGGTGCCGGGTTGAACTACTTCAAGAAATCCGGTGGAAACGTCAACACCATTGAAAATCTCATGACTCTGAACATCGGCAGGAATAGTAATACTGTCTGAAGCATGACATGATAATGCAGTAGAATTGATCCACCTCCACCGGCTATTACGCATGATCCATGGACTCAGTGATAGAAGAGGAGCTTCCACATCAGCCCATTGCTGCATAACAGCTTCAGCTTCTCCATGACCCGCCGTAGCACCGTTCCGACTGAAAATAACCAGGTCTGCTCCATTAACGGAATCCAGCTTTTCGGCCGTAAGTTCACCTGAATAATCCAATCCCCTCTTAACAGTGTAACTTGCTTCTGTTAAAATATCAAGTACACTCTGGTCGTCAGTGCCTGATCCTACCACCAAAATATAACCATTCTGGGCAGAAACACTCATCTGTATGCACAGATATGCTAATGTAAATAATTTGTAGAGTTTCTTTTTCATAGCAAAGAAATTAAGGGTTATTAGTATATCAAATCGAGTTTAACCATACAAGATCGGATATTACAATTAAAAACACAGGTACAAATGATACATCGATTGCAAAATTTGATACAAAGGCTGATTTTTTGATAATTACAGCTTTATGAAAAAGAAGTGAGTGGCGATTTTATAATTTGTTAGTAGTGATCAAGTATTCAGATGGCGACTTGCCATACTGCTCTTTAAAACATTTGGAAAAATATCCTGGTGTTGAGAAGCCCACGTTAAAAGCAATTTCAGTTATGTTGTATTGTCCAGTTTCGAGAAGTTTAATGGCCTTTTTTAACAGGGTTGATCGAATAAATTCAGTAGCTGTCTGGCCTGTGATAGCTTTAATTTTACGATAGACATTTGTCCGGCTCATTAAAAGGTGGGTCGCCAGATTTTCAACAGTAATACCACTGTTTGATGAATTTTTGTCGATGTACTCAATAATTTTTTCAAGGAATTTCTTATCTAAATCATTACTAAAACTTTCATTTGGAACCAGATAAATGTCCTGGCTGAAACGTTGGTATAGTTTGCGTCGAGTTTCAATGGTTTTATCAATAGTAACTATTAGATGCTGAACATCGAATGGTTTGGTTATATAAGCGTCTGCCCCGGTTTCAACACCCTCAATCACATCGGAGGTCGAAGCCATTGAAGTCAGCAATATTACCGGAATATGGCTGGTCGGCATTTCATTTTTAATGGTGTGACACAATTTAGTACCTGAAAGATTGGGCATGGCAATATCACTTAAAATTAAATCGGGAATTGAATCCCTGGCTATTTGCAGCGCCTCCATTCCATCAGCCGCTTGACGTATCTGGTACTTTGGAGAAAGAATTGATGCCAGATATTCCCTTAGTTCAACATTATCCTCAACAATCAACAATAAAGGAGAATGAGTTTTGGATATTATGGCATCGCCATTATTTTCTTCCGTATTTTTATTACTATATGATACAAAATATTCACCCGATTCATCCAAAAGTTCATTTTTATCAAAAAGCTCGTTTCCTAACGGAATTTTGAAGGTAAAACAAGTTTCTTTCCATTTCTGGCTTGTTACGCTAATATTACCATGATGCAGCTCGACTAAACTTTTTACCAACGCTAACCCAATACCTGTTCCTGTAATATTATTGTTTTCCTCTTCGGGACTTTGATAGAAGCGATCAAATATTTTATCGATGTATTGCTGAGAAATCCCTCTTCCGTTATCTGTTATAGAAATTGTCGCATATACTCGCCCGTTTTCAGTTTCCTGGTCAATTCTTAAAACAATATTGCCATTGTCCTGCGTAAATTTAAACGCATTCGAGAGCAAGTTACTTATGATTTTTTCCATTTTGCCTTTATCGACCCAGGCATCGAGTTTATTTAACATCGATTCGCAGCTGTAATTAATATTCCTACGTCTGGCCTCAGCGATAAACATCTTGTGAACTTCATCGATAAATTGGATCAAATCAACTTTTTGAACTTTCATTTTCAATTGTCCTTCACCTGATTTTGTAAAGTCCATGAGTTCATTTACCAAACCAAACAATTTATTGGCATTACGAAAGATTGTTTCGACACGCGTTTTAATAGTATTTTTCAATGATTCCTGGTTTAAAATTTCTTGTAAGGGAGCCAGTATTAAACTTAAGGGTGTACGAAACTCATGTGATACGTTGGCAAAAAAGCGGATTTTCATCCTGTTAAGCTCTTCGCTTTTTTCATGGTGTATTTTCTCCAATCGTAGTTTTTCGGCCTGATGCGATCTAATGATTAATAGTTTGATAAATCCCCATAGAATAAGAATAAAGCAAGTTATGTATAACAGGTATGCCAACTTTGTTTTCCAGAAAGGAGGAAGGACCGTAATTTCAAGTTCAATAGGATCCGGATTCCATATTCCTTCATTGTTCGAACCCATAACCTTAAAAGTATATTTTCCGGCATCAATATTTGTATAGGTTGCATATTTTTCCTTGTCGGTTTTTATCCATTCTTTATCGAAACCCTCGAGCATATAAGCATATTGATTTTTTATGGGATGTGTATAATTTAGTGCAACAAACTCGATCATAAATGATGTTTGTTTATGATTCAACGTTATTCGTTTGGTTTCGCTAATATTTTTGTTAAGCGGGGAACCTTCTGCACCAATTACAGCAGGGGTGTTAAATGTTTTAAAACCCGTAAAATAAACCGGAGGAATATATGTGTTTGGTTTAATGCTATCAGGAAAAAAGGAAATAAAACCGCTATTGTTCCCAAAGAAAAATTCACCCGTTTGGGTTTTTAAACATGCCCGTGGGTTAAAGCTATTTGAAAGAAGCCCATCATCAACTGAATAATTTTTGAATGTTTTTTTTTCAATATCAAATTTTGATATACCGCCATATGTACTTAACCACAAACAGTATTTTTCGTCTTCGACTATCCCGTTGATAGTATTATTTGGGAGCCCATTTTCTTTCCTGTAAATCGTAAATGTACCATTTTCTTTGTCTAGCAGGTTCAAACCATCATCGGTTCCTATCCAAATATTATTTTGGCTGTCTTCAAATATTGTTGCAATGTTGAAGCTACTTAAACTTTGAGGATCTGTAGTGTGTTGATACGCTTTAAATACCCTTTCTCCATTAATGGTCCGGATACTGATTAAACTGAATGAAACCCCAACCCATATAGTGTTTTCTGAATCCTGAAACAACGCCATTACAAATGCATCATCCGCTAATTGCGTTTTGGCAGAACTATCTACTATTTTTTTGAAATTATTATGTACTGAATCATACATGAGTAATCCATTTCGGGCAGTACCAGCCCAAATATAGCCTTCATTATCCTCCATAAGACAAAAAATACTACCTGGCCGGTTAAATGCCTCAAGCTCAAAGTTTTTAATTTTCTTTCCGGAATTATAATACACTTCAATGCCCCCTCCCCAGGTGGCTACCCATATCCTTTGCTTTGAATCGCATAAAACATCAATTACTGCCTTACTTGACAGTAGCGAATTGTCTATTTTATTTGTGAATTTTCGGGTAGTTAAATCAAAACTACTAATACCTCCACCGTCAGTTGCAATCCAAAGGTTTCCTTTATTATCTTCAGCAAATCCAACAACATTATTATTAACAAGGGTTTTTGAATTAAAAGGATTTCTTTGAAAAACCTCGAATTTTTCAATATTTTCGTTGATGAAATTTAACCCATGGTTATATGTGCCTATCCAAAGAATGCCAATGCTGTCCTGATAGAGTGCCCAAATAGAATTACTACTAATCCCTTGTAAGTTTCCATCTTCTGTTTTATACAACTTAAATTTGTTCGAATTTACAGGTAAAACATTAAGCCCTCCATTCTCGGTTCCAATCCACAAATTACCTTCGTTGTCACAAATAAGAGATAAGATATCGTTGGAACTTAAATTTCCGGGCAAATCGGATCCCTGAAAGTGTTGAATTTGCCAATCCTTACCTTTATCGACTATTTTATATAAACCATTTCCGTATGTGCCCGCCCATAGGTTATTCTCATGGTCGAAACAGATCCTTTTTACATGGCTGCTTTGTAATTCTGTGGCAAGTTTATTGTCGCTCTTAAAATGGATAAATCTTCCGGTTTCAATAGTAAACAGATCTAATCCATAGTTTGTGGCTAACCATATTTCATTGTTCTTACCCGAAATGATATTGCTGATATAATTTGTTGAAACAGATGCTGGATCTTTATCATTATGTGTATAAGTAAATAAACTATCATTTTTCGGATTATATACATAAATTCCCTGACCGGAAGATCCAATCCAGATATTGCCGTTTTTGTCCTCATATAAACAAGAAATGTATGAAAACCTGTTTCTTCCAATACCTTTAATGACTCTAAAATTATCCTTTTCCCTGTTGTAAATACAAACGCCTATGGTTGTCCCGATCCACAAATTATGGTTACTATCTTCAAGAAGTGCATTGATATTATTATTTACTAAACTGCTGGAATCATTTGGATTGTAAGCGTACAAAGTAAATTTGGTGCCATCATATTTGTTTAACCCTTCGCTGGTACCAAACCACATGAAGCCTTTATAATCCTTATGAATACACTTAACATGAGGATTAGAAAGACCATAATTTATGGATTGAAAATTAATCCTGTCATTTTGGCCAAGACATATATTATTACTTAAAATGATTATTAATAATATATGTAAAATGATCCGTGTAAATGTTGTGTAAGAATCCATGTTGACTAAAAATCTCCTACAAAATTATATTCTCATATCTGATTTTATTACATCCATCGTTATTATATATTCCACCACAAGTTAAAAAATAACCCTAACCCGGCCATAAGTTATTGATAATTAATTGTCTTGGGTACAGAGTAGTCAATGGTTGCCTTTTGGAAACGGCGTCGTCCGGAGACAATCTTAGGGGCACAAGTCGCAGACCTGCCTGCAGCAGGCAGGCTTGCGCCATGTGGGGGAGAGTAATATTTGTTAGTTGCTGAGTATACTTTACCACACGATGCAACCGAATCCCGATTTATCGGGATGAGCTCGACGAAGTCAATCGTGCGGTAGCGGGGGACTCACGAGATCGCTTCGCTAAGTTGTGATCGGTGACATAACACGCACCTACCTGACCAATCTCCCTGGTTGGCGCCGACCTGTAGTTCCTGATACAGGGCATATTTTTTGGTTTTCCATATAATAAATTGTAAATTGCCAATCATATCGGTAGTGGAAATCGAAGGCAGGCTAGGATTAATCCAATCAATCACCGGGGATTTCATTGAAAAATTGGCGTAATGAGATAGGGATTGAGGAACACTTAAAAACGGAAAACTATATTCTAAGTTTCGATAATATACTTCAATAAAACGTAAAATTTCAAGAGGTACAATTATGGAAAATATGAAAAGAAGGGAATTTCTAAAAAAAGGGGGGAAAGTACTATTAGTAACCTCTTCTTTCAGTGTTGTAGCTATACTGCCTGCCTGCGAAAAAAAAGATGATGATACTTTCAATGACGGATACTATTCTGACGGATACTATTCTGATGGGTATTATTCCTAAGGTTGCCACGTGCCGAAGATTGCTTTTTTAATTGATACAACCCTGGATTTCATTGGCGGAGCCGAACTCAGTAATCTGGCAATTATTCAAAAAGGGAATGATCTAGGCTTCGAGATAACACAGGATAATTTAGAGGATTATAAGGTTACCAAACACCTTATTAAAAGCTCTGATCTTGTTATCCTGAACGGACTTGTAAATTGTAACTATGAGTTCCGCCTGATTGATTGGTTAATTAAAAGCCGAAAGCCATATGTGCGCTGGGAACATGATTATGGTTTTTGTACAAGACGCTCTGTATATTGCTTTACGGATCCCAAACTGGGGAATTGTTGTAACGCCACCCGGTACCACGCCTACCAAAAGCTCTATGCGAATTCCTCCCTGAACATATTCAATTCTCCATTTCATCTGAAAATTCATCATGAATTTTATGGCAACGCTCTGGAACCTGCTTTGGTGCTTCCTCCACCTATCCGGGTTGACAAGATCAGGGTGAAAGATAAAAAGGAGGGAACTGTTGCTTTTGTTGGAAGGCTTAATAAAATGAAAGGAGCAGATGAATTTTATCAATATGTAGTATCTCAACCTGATGCTGCTTTTTTTATTTGTGGCGAAAATCAGATTCGAAAGAACCTCCCCGATAATGTTCATGTATTGGGCGAAATTCCTCATGAGGAAGTGCTGGAACTATTGGGATGGTGCCAGAAATTTTTTTTCAAACCTTTTTGGACAGAGCCAAGTGGTCGGGCAGCCATGGAAGCGTTCCTTTCCGGATGTCAAATGATAGTTAATAACCGGGTAGGAATCACCTCCTTCGATTTTTATCCCCACGATTTACCTAAGGCTAAGAATGCCGTGGCAGAATCTCCTGCATTATTCTGAGATCATATACGTAAAGTTCTTCAGAATCAACTATCATATAGTCCAAAAGTGTATCGAAAAGTACTGATCAAAAAAAGTTATGGGGGCATTGGTGATTATCTGTTAGCCCTTCCGGCACTAAAAAGAACGGCCGAAGTATATCCCAATGCTGAGGTTGCAGCTCCTGAAGCCATGGTTGAATTATTAAAAAATGCGAATGTTCTCCCCAATTTGATCTCTGATAAAGAAGCAGAAGGAAAGTGTATAAACGAAAAAAAATATGACAGGATTATTGATTTTTACAACTATCCCAGTAAAATCGGAAATGACGAGGGTCCAACCATCAGGCTGAAATACCCAACGTATCAACGAATTCCTCAACATGCCAGCAAACATTATATGGATGCGGCACTACGGTTGAGTAGCAAAATAGATACGCAGTGTGACGCCTATCCCTATCTTAACTTAGATACTTCTGAGTACCCTTTGATAAAAAACTATTTTACCATACATCAGGGTGCCGGCTTAAAAAAGAAATGCTGGTCAACGGAAAGTTTTTCAGAATTACTGGTCAGACTTCACAAAGTATTTCCTCATCTTACAGGGAAAATCATCATGGGGAAAAATGACCAAAAGCTTCTTATAGATGGATCAAATGGTTTGGAAACAGTGGTAGGGAAACCCTTACTTCAGGTGGCTAAGATCTTAAAAAATGCTGTTTTTCATGTAGGGAATGATTCCGGAATATCACACTTAGCGGGTGCTCTTAATACGCCTTTAGTGGTTATTCATGGACCCACCGGACCCGGGACATGGTCACCGTTAGCCTCCCAAAAAGAAGTGGTGTATGGTAAACGCGATTGTCATAAACCCTGTAATTATCATGAAGTTACTTCATGTACCAACCAGGTATGTCTTACCTCCATTACTGTGGATGAAGTGCTCGCTTCGATTATGAAACTGGTTAATCGAATGTATCATCATGACTTTGTTTTCCATGATGATACCAAAACCAATACTCCCATAGTATATTTAAATCCTTGTGTGGAAATTCGTAAAGAATCAGAGAATGAATTTGTTTTAAAAAATACAGTTAATGAAAAGACTCTGCTGGTTCATGGCAGTATCACTGAACTCTGTGACTTCCTGCAAGGGTTAAAGTCAGGGATAAATAGCAGCGAACTTCCCATCTCCAATAGGGATATTTTAAAAGTGCTAAAATTATTATATTCTGAAGAATTTGTATTTGTTATTCCATTAATGTTTGGATAGTTATAGTAAGGGAAAAGTAAATACATAGTATGAAAATAATGTTCCAGCCGGTGCGGACTGGCTGTCCCGTCGATTAGCAGGGATCCTTCTTCCGGGCTGGCGCGGAATTGTGAGGCTGTGTAAAAACAAAAGTTAATTGTCTAAGATTTCAATATTTGACTTTTACCTCGTATACCTGACCGAATATTTTTCTAGTTTACAATCATTTTTACACAGCCTCTGCAGTCCGTGACAGTGGCAATAATCTCACCTGCCAAATCCTGCACATATGTTATAGAAAATAAACTCTCTCCTTTATTTGGGATTAATATTTTATTCATTGAATTAGTTGTCTTGTATCGTCCTTGTTTCAATAATAACAGCTAACTTGTTTAAATACGCACCTTTTTTCCACTTTCATTTTTTAATAATCCCGAGTCGTTTTCTTCAATTTACTGCTGCTGAATACTATATCCGTTTGTAAAAGTTTATATACGTTTATTCTCTTAACCTCTATCGGGACTTAGTTCTGCGTTATGCTCGTAATAAAAAATGCTCATTTACTACAGTAAACTGCGTTTTTTCATTAGTTATTCACATTAATAACTAATGTTTTAAATAATTTATTCCAACATTACATATACTTCAAATTGCTGATTTTTATTTTGAGCTAATTCATCTGCCAGTTTTTTACTTAAATCAGCAGCTGCAACATCGATAGCTTCTGCAATTGTTTTATTCATTAATGCATTATAGGAGTTATTAAAAATTATTACTCCGATAGTTGTTCCGATTGGAAATGTGGCAACACCCAAAGGTATCATCCATACTAAATGCCCATTGCCCAGTTTGTTTGTAGCATTCCCAATTCCTTCAATTATTTTTCCATCATTCGATTTTGCAATTAACTTTACAAGCATAAATTTATCTGCTGTTTTTGAAGATTTGGTATAATAACTCATAGTAGAAAATGTCTCCGAAGATTCGCTGTCCCCGGTTGATTTAAGATTAATATCAACATGATTAAAATAAGCTCCTAACTGTCGTTCTAAACATATCTTAGTAACTTTACCAAATGAATTAAAAACATAATTTTGAAATGCCTTTGCATTATCATCATTTATTTTTTGCTTTATTTCTTCACCTGGCTTATCAGTGTATAAAGGAAAACCTATACACTGATATGGAACATCTTCAACAATTTCTTTTCTATGATCCGCTTTTTCAAGGTAACATCCGCATTTTTCAGGCGCAATTAATGTTAATTCAACTGAACCATTGGGAGATTTTTCATCAACAGAGATAGCCTTTGGTGTTTCAAGGTATTGATTATAACCCCAATCCACATCAAAAGAAAGATAAGTAGAACAACCTGTTGTTAAAAGAAAAATACAGGTTATTGCTAATAACAAATATTTTTTACTCATTATTATAAGTTAAATTAGTATTGTTTATCCTGATTATTTAATAACACCGTAAATTACAAAATTTCAGACAATAATAAAAAACCATAATTCCAGTCAAGATTTAATAGAAAGGATTGATCAATGATAACGTCATAATAATCTAAATTCATTTGAAGAGCTGTCATTGCACAATATCCATCAAGCATTGCATAATGTTTAACGCTATCAATAAAATAATTATCCTTATTTTGGCAATAAATAGTCTTGCTTAATCCAAATATTAAGATTATCAGCAATATCTTTAATTTAAAATTTTCTTTTATATGCGCCTCTACCGGCACCAAACCTTAACAACTTAAGTGTGGTCTGTCGGTATTATTGTTTATTTTTTGCTGTTTCTTCAGGCTCTTCTCCGAAATCAACGATTAGCAACAATTTCTCTGATCAATGAAATTTGAATTCATTAATTCCGTAAAAAACGGAGTACAATTTAATTTTTTGCGGAAATAGGGGTTGTGCAACAGTTACGTGTGTTGGCAATAGTTAATTATCAACTAGTTCTTTTATATCTTTACTGAATCCTGGTATGGGTTCATAATATATTTCTCCATCAACTTTATAGCAAGATAAACGTTCAAAGTATCCATAATTTATTCGTTGAACTAATCCTAATGTACAACCTATTCCATCTATTATGCAATTGGGGAAAATTAAACCATTTGAATTTATGTCATATACTTTTCTAAAGATACCATTAGTTTCAATACTATCAACTCTTGCAACAGTAGTAAAGGATGCTCCTTCAGTTATCCAAATTTCTATGGAATCATTCAAATCAAGATCAAATTGATATAATAGTACCTCTTTGCTAAAAGAAGAATAATATACATTATAACTTTGCTCATCTTGTCGGATACCTCCTTTACATTCAATATTATATAAGTAGGCAGTATCTTGTTCTTCAGTATAAATATATTTTTCTTCCTTTACACGCCAGAGCTTTTTATAAATTATACCATTTGAGATTGTATCACCATCGATGTAGTACTGATACAAGGTATGGATTTCACCGTAAGGAAAATCTTGTACTGTACCAACATAATTCCAGCGAACATCATTATTTAAAGGAATTAAAAACTTATTGAGGCTAATATCTTGTTCTGATTCATAATCTTTTTCACAAGCTATTAATAGTAGTAAAAGAAAACTTAATAATGGTTTTAGTGCCTTCATAATAACTGTATTAATTATTGCTAACGGTCCCGGTATAGGGCCAGTAGCGGATTTCAGCGCTGCGTTCTTATCCCCGGTAACCGTTTTTTGCACAAGATACAAAAGTTTTGCAACCCACAAAGACAGCTATTGGCTCTATACCGTGTTATATGCTGGCAAAGATTAGTTTAAGAATGGTTCTAATTTCTTAATAATTATTTTTGATTGTTTATAGTAGAGCTTAGCTCTATTTTCGTCAATAGAATTTTGCGTTGCATCTAAGAAGATAATTATCACTTTACCTTTTAGGAAAAAGAATATCTCATGAATAAATAAACCTGCAATATATGAGTCATCAAATTCCGTTACATAACAAGTATACATAGTATCATCTATTTTATACTTTTTAGTACTCACCTTATCTAATGATTTTTCATCAATTTCCGCAATATACAATGGTCCGCTAAAACCTAGAGAATCTAAGATATCAAGATAATTTAAATTGAGAATACTAATATAACCATCAGGGGTTCCTATTGCTCGATTATTAGCAAATGGAATATATTTTCTACTTTTCGAATAGTTTATGAGGGTAAAATATTCTGTACTATCATTAAGAGATTTAATATAATCTATAATTCTAAAATATTTTTCTTCTTTGGAATTAATGTTCTTATCAGAAAGAAGCAATTCATCAATTAAGCCATATAAATCTTCATTTATTATCCTGATATCAGAAATATAATCCGTATTAATAGAATAGGATTTATCATTAACTCTATTTAGGGTAAGGCGATGTTCAAAATTGTTTAAATATAAGGTTAGGGAATCAAAACCATAATAATTGTAGGTGTACTCGTGTAAAATACTTAGTTCCTTTAAAGTATCAATAAGATGAGAGGATCTGTTTAAAAAGGTTAAATAATCTACCTTCGTCTCTTCTTGACAAAAAAGTGAAGTTATTGAAAAGTATAATATTGAAATTATAATTATTATTTTCATATAATGTTGCTTTTGTATTAATAAATACCCGAATGCCTTGCTTGCATATAACGGTCCGCAAATATGGGTAGGCTGGGTTTTCCGGGCCACCAACTTATCAGACCGTTAATATATTTGTATTAGGTATTCACTTTATAATTAGCACTTC
>Ga0307438_1000473_pt1 | contig 31139 bp, 31 predicted proteins | sample SalMarWE160110MG_FD_202144 | JGI IMG/M metagenome (GOLD analysis project Ga0307438, IMG submission 202144) | Salt marsh sediment microbial communities from the Plum Island Ecosystem LTER, Massachusetts, United States - WE1603-110 | ecosystem: Environmental > Aquatic > Marine > Intertidal zone >... | reverse complement strand
GGATATTGAGGAGGATACCGTAAAAGACGGTATGGATATAGCTGTATGTCTTGTCGATTTTGATAAGAACATACTATGGTTTTCAGGAGCCAATTGCCCGTTATATCTGGTAAGAAAAGGAGAACTGGCTCATTACAGAGGTGATAAAATGCCTGTGGCAATTCATTACCGGATGCAACCATATACACTCCATAAAATTAATATTAAAAAAGGAGATACCTTTTACATCTTCTCTGATGGTTTTGCAGATCAGTTCGGAGGCCCGAAACAGAAAAAATTCATGTCAAATCAACTTAAGGCGACTCTTGTGGAAATGCAAGGAAAACCTATGCTGGAACAGGGTGAAAGATTGAGTGAAATTTTTGAAAACTGGCGAGGAGATAATCCCCAGGTTGATGACGTTACTTTTATAGGCATCAGATATTAGCGGCACTCCCAGGTTGTTTTGATATTCCCGGATACATAATCGGGTGTTGCTTCGATCGCTATCAGTTCCGCATCGCAATATTCAGCTTCATTACCTTCGTTTATCACCACTCCGTTTTCATAAGTTACCTGTTTACAGATTTTACATGTCCTGATCGCTTCACATGATGTTACTGCCCAAGCGATAAATATAAATACTGCTCCAAAGAGAAATTTTCTTTTCATACTGATTAGATTACAGGACAAAGATAAAACTCTTTTCTGTAAGAGAGGGTTTTTCCCAAAAAGGTTGCATATTGTAAATTAATGGATACCTTAATGCATCAATTTTTAAAAATGATAGTCATTAATTCAGGAATGAAAATATTAAAAAGGAATAAAATCAAACTGTCATGGAAGAGTTAAAAATGAAAAAGCATGTAACCATAGTTGGAGCCATACACATAGGCTTCGGGATACTGGGTTTGATAGGGGCACTGGCTGTATTCTTTGCCCTTCATTTTGCGAAAGGATTTATCCCTCAGGAGGAAGATATACCTGTTATGTTGCTCCAATTTATTTCAATCAGTGTTCCGTTGCTTATCGGATTCATGTCAACGCTTGGACTGATTGGAGGAATAGGGCTTCTTTCCTTTCAGCAATGGGCCAGATACCTCATTATCGTGGTAGCTGCCCTTGGGTGCCTTAACATACCTATCGGAACCCTGAAGGGTGTTTATTCATTGTGGGTATTGCTACAGGATGAAACAATCAAATTGTTTAAACGGGAACAACAATAACGCGTAATTATTAAATCATCGTAAATTTGTAGTAGAGTCAGGTCTCAGACCTGGCTCTACAAATTTGTCATAAAAACCTGATCGGATGAATAACGATAATAAAATTCTGTTTTTGTTTAAAATTGTGATATGGATCACATTTTTTATCCCCTCTTCTGCTTTCACTCAAATAGGCACAAGATTACCATCTGAAAAGAAAATTATTACTGATCCGGTGACAGGTGTGCAATTGACATTCCTTACAAGCACACCTGCAGGTGATTCAAAGATCTACCAGACACATAACCAGTGGACTGCTGATGGTGAGTGGGTAATATTCCGTTCCAACAGGGTTAGAGGTGAAGCTATGGCAGTAAATGAGAAAACAGGAGTGATAGTACAGGTTTCCGAAGGAGGTTATACAGGCATGCTTAATGTAGCGCGCAAGTCGATGAAACTCTACTTCATGAGGACAGAAAGGCGCCAGCCCGGCCAGATGCGCGGAGGCCCGGTACAGGTGATAGAGGTTGATCTGGCAAAGCTTTTTGCCGACAGCGAAGCAGGAAGACTAAAATCTGCTGATGAATATCAGAGGATCTGCGGCACCACTCCTGCTGAGATGGGTGCGGGTGGTGATATGGCTCTGGATTCGGATGAGGAGGTGGTATATTTCCGTGTCGGCAGAGAAGAGGCCGCAAAGCGTCTTACCGAAGGAACGAAGATTGAGTCCAATTTCGGACCCAGAGGAATGGGAGCAGGACCGGCAGGTATAGGAAGTATGAACATAAAGACCGGTGAAGTAAAATTTGTTGTGGCAGTACCGTTCCAGGTAGGTCATATTCAGACCAATCCATGGGTACCCGGGGAGATAGTTTTCTGCTGGGAGACAGGAGGTAAAGCGCCGCAGCGAACATGGACTGTTATGGCCGACGGAACAGGCTTGAGGCCTCTTTATCCTGAATCGGAATACGAATGGGTAACTCATGAGGCCATTATAACAAAGGATGAGGTAGCTATAGCTATTATGGGGCACCGGAAGATCGGCACACCAGAGCAACCGACTGATCCGGCAAATCCCGGGCAGGAGGTTGCCTGGGGGCCCTCCGGTACAAGAGAAAAGCCTACAGGGCTGGGAATAGTGAACCTCAGAACCAGGGAAATGATGATAGCGGGCCAGACCCACAGCGGTAGCGGTCTATGGCATGTAAATGGTTCTGCTGACGGCCGGTGGGCTGTCGGTGACGATTTCTCAAGGAGCATCTACCTGATCGACCGGCATACACATGAGATGATGCTGCTCTCTGCAGGACATAAAGTAACTGCAGCCGACCATCCTCATCCCACTTTCAGTCCGGATGGTACAAGAATTGAAATCCAGTCAGCAATGCTGTCCGAAGATAACAGGTCTATGAATATATGTATTGTACCTGTGCCGGAGACCTGGTTGAAGAGAAAGTATAACAATTATTAAAGCTGATATTCCAGCGCCTGCTTTGTTACGGAAGGAGTAGTCAGTCCCCTGTCGCCCAGTTCAAGCCATTTCCTTTCTTCAAACCTTTTAACGATCCTTTCGATAGTCTCCCTGCCTACGCTGTAATCACTTAGACGGGTTTTAATACCAAGAGATTCAAAGAACTCAACAGTTCCGGCAATTGCGGCATCCACCCTTTCATCTTCGGTTCCGGTTGTAATATTCCACACTCCGGCCCCATACTGAAGCAACTTGTCTTTCTTCTCTTCGCGTAACGCTTTCCATAATCCCGGTAATACAATTGCCAGAGTTTGGGCGTGATCAATACCATGAAAAGCTGTAAGTTCATGACCGATTGAATGTACTGACCAGTCGCCGGGCACTCCACACTGTATCAGTCCGTTAAGTGCCATTGTTGCACTCCACATGAGATTTGCCATAGCATCATAATCTGCAGGATCGGCATAGACTTTAGGCCCTTCTTCAATAAGTGTTTTCAGGATTGCCTCAGCAAAACGATCCTGGATAGGAGCATTCACCGGGTATGTGAGATACTGTTCAGTAACATGAACGAATGCATCAACTATACCATTTGCAACCTGTTTTTTAGGGAGGGAGGCTGCAGCCTCAGGCAACAGAACAGAAAACCTCGGGAATGAGCAAGGAGATGAGAAAGCAAGCTTTTCGGTAGTGGAAATACGACTGATTACAGCATTCTTATTCATCTCGGATCCCGTAGCAGGAAGTGTCAGAACGGTACCGAAAGGTAATGAGGCGGTAACCGGTATTTGTTTCGACAGTATATTCCAGGGATCACCACGGGTATACGGTGTTGCAGCAGCGATAAATTTTGTTGCATCAATAACTGATCCGCCACCGACAGCAAGAAGAAAATCAATCTTATCTTTTTTGATAATTTCAACAGCCTGCATGGCCGTTTCATATGAAGGATTGGGCTCAATACCTCCAAATTCTGTTACATTATAATCCTTAATGGCTTCTTTCACTTTATTATAGACACCATTTCTGAAAATACTGCCTCCACCATAAAGAAGCATTACACGATGGTCTTTCGGGATCTGAGAAGAGATCTTTGACAACTGATCTTTTCCGAAGAAGATCTTAACGGGATTATAAAATTCGAAATCTTCCATTGGTATATATTTTATATTAAATTTTTACCTGATAAACATTCAAATAACAATTTTTTTCAACAGGGTTTTTCAATACCCCAGGGTGAAATCTTTTTCAGTAGCCGGTATTCCCTCCTTCATCCATTGAGGCATAGGTTCTCCTTTAAGGAAATGGCCAAAGAACTGCGACATGCGTATCTGAAAATCCTTTTTGTTAGGCAGTTTAAGGGGCCAGTGAGGTTCGCCGTTATAGTTCAGTAACCAGGCCTGTTTCCTCAGCCGCCGCAGTGCAATAAAGTACTCTATTCCCTGCCACCATGGTACATGTCCATCCTGGTCGTTCGCCATTATCAGTATGGGTGTTGTAACCTTATCCGTAGCAAAGAGAGGTGAGTTTTCCCGGTAGAGGTATGGTGCTTCCCAGATGGTTGCTCCTATCCGGCTCTGCTGACGCTCATACTGCATCGAGCGGTTCAGTCCGGTTTGCCACCGGATACCACCATAGGCGCTGTACATGTTAACCACCGGCGCCCCGGACTCAATGGCAGCAAAAAGACCGGTGCGTGTGGCAAGGTATGCAACCTGGTAACCACCCCAGCTGTGACCCTGGGCACCGATGTGCTCCTCATCAACAAAGCCTCTCTGAATAAGCGATATTATACCCGGCATAACACAATTGTAAGCGCTTTGCCCGGGGTATCCGGTCATATAATGGACATCAGGGTTAAAAACAAGATAACCATTGCTGGTATAATAATGATAGTCTATTGTTGATCGGTGTGCTTCAGGAATACGATGGCTGTAGAGCCCTGATGAACTTTTTTCATAGAAATTGACTATTAACGGATACTTTTTGGTTGGATCGAAATCTTCCGGTTTAAAGAGCAATCCTTCGATCTCTTTCCCATCGAGAGATAACCATTTCACCAGTTCAGCGCTACCCCAAAGGAAATCTTTTTGCTGAGGATTGGCATTGGTCAGACGTTTTGAATTTCTGAAGGAGAGATCGGAAATCATGAAATCAGGAAACATTTTGAAGGTCTCTTGCGTATAAATGATATTATCCCCCTTTTTGGCTTTAACCGGCTCTCCAAGCCTGAAGTATCCTCCCGTGAGAAACACGGGAGGATTTTTTTTATTCAGGTCAATTGAGTAGAAGGCGTTTCCCTTTGTGACCTCGTTGAAACCATTAAGATACTGTTTTATTTCAGGATCAATATAATCATTCTCGTAATCAAGATCAATGAGTCTATAAGTTATTTGCTTATCTCTTCCATTACCTGTTATATTAACCGGAGAGTGTTTATTATCAGGATCAAGTGACCATATATCATACCTGTCGGAGATAAGGAATGCTTTGTCATCCTTCAGCCATCCGGCAGGCGGATATGAGTTGGCAAAATTTGGAACATCATTAAGTTCGTCGTAACAGGGCAGTGTAGCAGGAGTGGTAAGCCTGTGCTCCTGTCCTGAGGAGATGTTGCAGGTGTACCATGAGCTGTCAATGCTATGATACCAGTACAGGTATTTACCAGCAGGTGAGGCACGGAATCGTGCCCGGTAGTTCTCCTTCAGCTTTTGTGCCGAGCCGGTTGTAACATCAACAAGCCAAATATCATATCTTTGAGGATGACTCTCCCACATTGACTCAAGTTCGTAAGGCAGGTTGGACATTCCCAGTACCTTGTCTGCATCACCATCATCAATAAGCTGGATATCAGGCATCTCCCTGTTGCCAAGTTGCACTACCTTACCTGTACGGCTGTGGTATACGGCCATATATGTCTTCCTTAAGTCACGTTGTTTATCAATCACCTGTACTGTATGCAGCTTGCCTTCGGCATAGTGCCACACATCAACATTCGGTCGATCCTCGTCGAGAATGGTTGTGTCTTTGATCCTGTATTCGGGAGAGGTGCCAAAGAAGAGCCTCTGACTTTTTTCTCCGAATGTAAGACGGGCATTCTCGTTGATGATCCATCCTGCAGGAATACCTGGGGTACTTCGTTCAGCTGCAACGAACGCATCCCCGGCGCCTTTCCAGTAATAAAGAGAGTAAGTGTTTACGGCTTTGTCTTTTTCATCGGTGGAAACAATAAAAACAGCACGATCACCATTCTTTGATAGCGTGAGCTGTTTGTATTTCCCTTTTCCACGGTAAATAGTTGTGCGGTAATTTTTTTGCAGGTTTATAACAATCACACCCGGCTCAAGTGCTTTTTCGTCGCCGGTGGTGGAACAGATCAATACCGGCGATTCTGCCGCGAAGAGATAATCTGTGACATACTTTATTGTATCGGTAATACCGGTAACCAGATTTTTGATGCAAAGATGAAAGCCGTTATCTGCTGATTCGCTTTTTGGTTTAATGCCATTCTCTTTTCTGCCGGATACCTTAACATTAATTGGAGATGTCTTTCCGACAGCATTAGCAGTATCTTTCTCCGGTTCACACTGCCAGGCAAGCCATCCTTCCCACTTTGATGGCACTTTATGCGTTTTTATCCGCATGATGGTATCTGTTGTACTTTGTCTTACATCATAGATACCAAGCATATCTTGAGGCATATCCTCTTTCTTTGTCTTTTTCAGTTTCAGAGAGGTAACTTCAGCTTTGGATGGTTTAATGGTAAAGATCACGAAACGTGAATCGGCTGTTACTGTAACACCCGTTGCGCACGTGAATAAAGCCTTTTCAGCAGCATGGCTGTCGTATAACCTGACAGCAGGGTCGCCATCCCATGGTTCAATAACAAAGCCAATGAGAGAGCCATCATCTGAAACGGCTCTTTCAGTTATCCGGTTCCATCCGGTAAGATCATCGATGGTCAGTGGCTTTTTATCCTGTGCCTTTGTTATATTAAGGAAAGCAAGGGCAATAAATAACAGGAGAGTTCTTTTCATATTCTGAATATGGACTTTAGATGAAACATTACAGCTTTAAAAATAAGAGTATTTTTTCAAGAAAAATCAGAAATGCAGGAATACATATCAGCAAAAAAAATAAAATATAACTACATTTAGATAAACTCAGGACAGTGAAACAGATTATGAATCGAAGATTCCTCGCAGCTTGCTGCGAGGAATCTTCGATCCCCAATAAGGATTTTTCTATTTTTTTGCTCGCTTACCCCGCCGCAAGCAGCGGGGAATGCGCTCGCGGGGATTCAAAGATTACATTAGTTATTTTAATGCTTATCAATGGCCCGGTTGCCGGGCAGGTCAGGTCAGTAAGCTTTCATTCTACAGATACCATTTGATTGATTTAAGCCACGCATGTGGATGTAACTGCATCGCCTTTTACACCTGGTTCTAGTGGAGCCAGGAACTGAATGGATTTTCATGTATACCTTGTGCAGAGCCGGGAATGGAAGGTTGGCAGAAGGGTGCCGGGGTCAATTGCTATTTCATAACAGCCTTCCTGTTCGATACATTGATGGTGCCACCCTTTCCGTTTATTATGCTCTTAACAACACTTTCCTTGTTACCGTTCAACCAGTAAATAACCAGGTGATGCATACTCTCTTCCAGAGCTGCTGGCGTTTCAATTGCATTATCAACTATTACAGGAGCATTATAGAATACGTTGTAGATACCTAATCCCCATGCCTCATGGCTTTTTACATGGTCTGACACTTTATAAGACGCATATCCATATATCCCGTCATGCATCCAGGCTTCAACAGAGGGAGGATCATAGGGCATCTCACTCTGATAAAAATAGACTCTGCCGTTATTTCCGTTCCAGAGGGTCTGGTATTCCTGAAAATGCTCATTGAATAATCCGTATACAGTTACATTATCACCATTCACGATCAAGCCGTTTGCGCACCTGTTTTTATCCCATCCTACTCCATTCCCGTGATCGGCCCTCCAGAGCCAGATATGATCTATACAGACATCTCTGCTGTTTATCTCCATGCAGCATGCTGCTGATCCCTCAGCCGGTCCGCCTACCCTGAAGAAGATATCATAAAGGAACGTTGGATTCGACTTATGATTACTCTTTGAGCCCGGCTCACCAACAATGAATAGCCTCTCAGAAAAGGTACTTCCTGCATCAATTGTCAATCCACATATTAACACTCCGTCAACATCGGAAATCTCGATGGCTGTATTACCATTTTCCGGAATAAGTGTTGCCAGCCCGGTTCCCATAATGACAGTGCCCGGTCTGGTTACTTTAAGGCTTTGGTCGAGGAAATATCTTCCCGGGGTGATTAACAGGTTCTTCCCCTTTTCCAAAGCAGAATTCATTGATTCCTGATCATCGATGCCAGGTTTAACAATGTAAAAATCATCCATGTACAGGGTCTTTTCTACTTTAACTCCATTGATCCAGTCGGGCCCTGAACTGTTCTTTTTAATAACGGGGATTATAACTTTGAATCCTTTCCCATCATATGCAAGGAATGGTTTTTCGCGAATAAGAGGAGTCTCATTTATTGTCGTATAAGGTTTGTCCGGCCACTCGTCTGCTGGAGCTCCGGATACTCCTGCAAACATCATGTTCCAGACTCCTCCAACCCACTCTCCCATAATGGTATTTCTTGTAAACCACTGCTGTTGAGGGCCGGAGCTTACTGTACCTTCAATTTTCGAATCAGCCAGGAATCCGCCGCTGGCATACCCTTTATCGAATAACTGCAAATTGCCTTTAATATATACTCTCCGTAAAGGAGCAGCCTGCGAAACACCCCATACCATCGTGGAATCAACTGATGGTATCACTGTTAAATTCTCCACCGAACGCCAGAAATTTGTCAGCACACTGTTGCCATGTGTGGTATTCGACCTCACTGCCCCGGTAATCACCACATCCTCAGGAGATTCTCCAAGCCCGAGCACCTGCATGTAATAGTCTACCTTCACGTCGAGGTCATATTTGCCGGGTTTAAACAATAAAGCATAGCGATTTTTGCTGAATTCACTTCTGCGTACCGTCTGCCTGGAAAATATGGTATCAATCAACTCCTGGATCTCTCTCATTTCCATCCCCGGATCGAAAACAAAAACATTTTCACCCAGGGGAGAGCGGTTGAATTTATTGAATTTTGATGGCAGTGCTGCACCGGAAGGATCAGGGGTCTGTGAAAAACAGTCATACGTAATTGCAAACAGGAATGCTGTTGTCAACAAGGCATATTTAACTTTCATATCAGATATATTTATCCGTTCCTGAATAATTTCAAAACAACCTGGCCATTTTGCGTGTCAGATTTCATTTTCAACCAGGGTGATCCTCTCCCTTATCCCGTCCATTTTGTTAATCCTCTCAAGCGAATATGTCTTCTGATCCCTGTCAATAAATTCAAACAGTATCAGAGACTTTCTGGAATATTCAAGAGCGCCTGATTTATTACCCTTTGCCAATGCAAGCTCGGCTTCCGCATTGAAAAGCTCGGCAAGGATCTCAAGATGGCCATTTGTATAATTATGTTCTTCCAGCAGGATGCCGGTTATTTTATCTTCCGGGATAGCTCTGAAATATGCTGCGTCTTCCTTAAGCATGGTATAGTAGATGCTGTCGAGTTTCTCACTGGCCTGAGTAAAATCTCCCTTCCTTATCAGACCGAGAATACCGGCTATCAAATCCCCTATCATTTCAATCATACGGAGTATATAGTCTTTCTGGTACATGTGATAATGGTTAATGTACCGTTAAAGTTAAGTAAAAAGGTACAGTCACTTTCAGTAATTCGGGAGGTTATATTTTAATAAATAACCTGTTCTTATAGAGCCAGTAGCACAGATACCATAATCCTGCCCACACGATCACACTGGTGATTACTGCAACAGTAAGTTCTCCTGCCCAGGTAAAGAAAAGCTTACTGAACGGATTGACAATCCTACTGAGCAGACTGGCACCGCCAACTTCAAAGAACAGGTAAATAAAAATACAGTTCATACCTACAATTATAAAGAATCTTGAACCGTTAATGAATAGCTTTTTTATATCAATAAGCCAGTAACAGAAACAGAGAGCCAGTATTGTCCATCCTCCGCTGGCAAAAACAAATGAGACGGTGGCAATCTTCTTGATTATTGGAGTAATATTCAGTAAATCAAGGGAGTATCCTATGATCAATGCTGATATACCGGCAATTATCAATGTCTGGATTTTCTGCGTTGCGGATTTGTCACTCATCAGCAACTTGCCGCAGAGAGCTCCCCAGACAGTATGTGCAATTGTTGAGACAACATTCAGTGTTGCCCATGTGCTGGCTTTATCCACCCCTTCTATCTTGTTATTGACCCATGCTCCCAGATTTTCAAAATTAACCCAGGGATGATTAAAACCCTCAACCGGGAAAAACCGGTAAGCAAGATCAATAAAGAGGAGAAGTACCAGGGTAAAGATCAGCTGAAATTTAAAGCTTTTATTAATTATCAGGAATGCAACCAGGTAGGTAACCGATAGTTGCGCAAGGACATTCTGAAACCTGAAGACCAGTCTGCCTGCGTCAACAAAATAGAGGGCCCATCCGAAGAAGAGCAGCAGTAAGAAGCGTTTGAGTGCATGAAGTGTAATTTGTTTATTGGATTGCCCCTTTTTGATCCTGTTGGCAACTGCAAAAGGAATGGCAACTCCCACGATAAACATGAAGAAAGGCTGGATCAGATCCCAGAAGTGCAATCCGTGCCATTCATGATGACTTAGCTGGGTTCCGAAGAATTGGACTATACCACTGTCAAATTTGCGTAACTGTGAATAAAGCCTTGTAGCCTCACCAGCCAGCATAAACATGGTAAATCCGCGAAAGAAATCTACTGATGTTATCCTGCCCGGAAGGGGAGAACTCACTGTTTTTACATCTGCGTTCATATTATTATGGTTTTTATTGATATCAAAGATGGTAAAAAGAACTTAAACGGATTATTTTTTTTAATCTGAATTATTTTTGTGGAAGGATTCCAACCAAATTATAATTGTATCGTCTATATAACGAAAAGATGACTGTTAACGATCCAAATATCAGCAGGCAGATCATCGCCAGATGCCTGGAAGGTGATATTAAAGCACAGTTCATGCTCTACAAACAATATTCTAAGGCCATGTATAATATAGCGATCAGGTTTCTCAGCAATAAAATGGATGCGGAAGATGTCCTGCAGGAATCATTCGTTACGGCATTTGAGAGGCTGCGAATACGGGTATATTAAAAATAAAATCGAAGTATTCGAAGGTTACTGTTAAGAGTTCAGGAAGCATCGATATTGACAGTTATGATGATAAATACAATTTTAACATAACAGGCGATGTAAACTTCATATCGAAGTATTCTGATTTATCTGCGGAAGCATCAGAGGTGGTTAAACTTGATTGCTATGATGGATCAGTGATAATAGGGGATGTTAAAGATTATTGATCTTTAAGTCTGTCCCCTGCTCTCTGCTCCCCGCTCCCTGCCCTGACTTGAGGCAGATCATTTCAGATTAATTGGGGAATGCCGGCTAATAATGTATCTTAGCAGATCACCAATATCCGGTAAATGACAAGTTTTGATCTTTCAAGGGAACAACGTGCCGAACTCCTCAACATACTCCTTCCGGAGCTGGAAAAATACTATGGTAATACAGCACAAATCAGGGTAACTCCTCCGCTCGATATCGAAGAGATACAGGAGTTTGTAAGAAAAGCCGACTTCAGCCATCCCACTGATGTTAAAGAGGCTGTCAGGGTGGTCACAGGAGCCCTGAAAAAGTATATTGTGCATACCCCGCATCCCCGTTATTTCGGATTGTTCAATCCCCGGCCAAATTTCCCGTCAGTTATTGCCGACCTGATCACAGCGACCTACAATCCTCAACTGGCTGCCTGGAGCCATTCACCTTATGCATCGGAGGTCGAAAATTATCTTATAAGTGAATTCGGGCAAAAGATTGGATTCCCGGCCGGTAAGACAGATGGTGTCTTCGCCACAGGTGGAGCTGAGGCTAATATCACAGCTGTGCTCTGTGCGCTTAACAATGCGTTTCCTGATTTCGCCAATGAAGGCCTATTTTCCGTGAAGGGCAGGCCGGTTATTTACTGTTCATCCGAAGCTCACCATTCTGTTGTGAGAGCTGCAAGGACCTCAGGGTTGGGCAAGAACTCTGTCAGGCCGGTTTCTGTAAATGAGAAGGGTGAGATCCGAAGTGATATTCTTGAAAAGACCATTGCTTCTGATCTGTCTGAAGGATTGCTGCCTTTCATGATCATAGGAACAGCCGGCACAACCGGAGCAGGATCAATAGACGACCTCAAGGCACTTGCATCAATTGCCGAGAGCTACTCATTATGGTATCACATCGATGCTGCATGGGGAGGTGCAGCCGTTTTGAATCCGGTTACCAGGCCCTGGGTAAAAGGCATAGAGAAGGCCGACTCAGTTACCTTCGATGTGCATAAATGGTTATCAGTACCTATGAGTGCCAGCATGTTCATTACACAGCAAAGGGATATACTGGGGAAGACTTTCAGGATAACAACAGAGTATATGCCTAAAGATGCGGAAAATCTTCAGATTACAGATGCTTATACACATTCCATTCAGTGGTCAAGAAGATTTATTGGGTTGAAGCTGTACCTGTCGATGATGGTTTTCGGATGGGATGGTTATTCCGAAGTTATAGGTCACCAGGTGAAGATGGGCAACCTGCTCCGTAAAATCCTTCAGCAGAACCACTGGATGGTTATGAATAACACACCTCTTCCTCTGATTTGTTTTACAGATGAGACACATAAATCTGATCACTTATTTATAAGAAAAATATGCGATGGAGTGATCAGATCAGGTGAAGCATGGGTCTCGCTCTACCCGGTCAATGGAATAAGTACCATAAGAGCATGTATTACTAACTATAATACTTCTCCCTGTGATATCCGGGCGCTGGTTGAATCGGTGAACAAAGTGAGATCGGAGTTATAGATTATATTTGTATTATAAACCAATAATCACTTTAACATGAAGAAAAGAACTTTCATTAAAACTGGACTTCTGGGAATCACGGCATTTTTATTACCCAAAAAAGCTTATAACTTAAGGTTTTTCTGGGCAGGATCACCTTTGGCCTTATGGAACCTGAAGTACGCAAACAAATGCAGCAGATGCCCAACATGAAGGAATATGATAATCTTAAAAGGCCCGAAAGTATGGCTTTAGGTAAGGAGGTGCTGGAAGCATTGTAACGACTGTATGACCAGCAGATTAATTTTTATAATAATTTTTATTCACATGAGAAAAAATATTGGCACAATCGGTTGGTTAATATCGATTTTCCTGTTGAACTTGTCGATTTTAACTCAAGCCCAATACTTTTATACTGATGAAGCAAATCAGTATTATAGAAGTAGCTGCACCAGTATCATGGTCGGAAGGCTTGCCACCACTGATGGTTCGGTAATTACTTCTCACACTTGCGATGGTAGTTATCGGACATGGCTTGAGGTCTTTCCTCACTCTAAATATGAAAAGGGGACTATGCATTCGGTTTACTCCGGTATGCTTGACCCTGGGGAAGCCTCCTGGGATATGAGGGAGGTTGAAAAGAAGGGAGAGATTCCTGAAGTTGAAGAGACATATTCCTTCCTTAATACTGCTTATCCATGCCTCAATGAGAAACAACTTGCTATTGGTGAAACTACAATTGGAGGCAGGGAAGAACTCCGGAATAAAAGTGGAATATTTTTCATTGAGGAGCTTGAAAAGATTGCATTGCAACGATGTACAACATCAAGGGAGGCGATTGCACTGATAGGCAGGCTTGCTGAAGAGTATGGTTACGGTGATTATGCGGAATGCATTACTATTGCCGATCCAAAAGAGGTGTGGCAACTTGAAATATCAGGTTCAGGCAGGGGAAAACCTTCAGCAATATGGTGTGCAGCCAGGATTCCTGATGATCATGTTGGTGTATCAGCCAATATGCCAAGGATATCCACTATTGACTTCGATAATCCTGATCGCTTCATGTACAGCACTGACTTACAAAATGTAGCTAAAGATCTGGGTTATTGGGATGGCAAGGAACCAATGAAGTTCTGGAAAGTAATCAGTTCTTTTGGTAAAGCTTACGGTACCCGTGAATTTTATATTTTAAGCACACTGGCTCCTTCGCTTAACCTTACTACTGATGCTACTGAGCTCCCTTTTTCGGTAAAACCGGAAAAGAAATTATCACCCCGTGATGTGATGAGATATTTCAGGGAGACTTATGAAGGAACAGAATGGGACATGACTAAAGACCTGTTGATCACTATTAAAAAGAAAGATGACAAGGGAAATGAGTTTGAGGAGAGGATTAAATCACCTGTTGTCAGTAGCTGGATGAGCAGGGATCTTCAGATTTTACTTAATGAGCTTAAACCAGGAATTGTCGATTTCAAATACTGCATCGCACAAAACTGGTGTTCATATTCACACATTATCCAATGCCGGAGCTGGCTGCCTGATGAGGTCGGTGCTGTGGCCTGGTTCTCATTTGACAATCCGGCTCTGAGTCCAAGAATTCCAATCTTTTCAGGAGTTCTTAAGTTACCGGAATCTTTCAGCATTTGTGGACAGTATAAATACAGACCTGATGCTGCTATCTGGTCATTCCGTGAAACCAACAGGCTTGCAGCAATCAATTGGGGGAATGGAAGAACATTGATAGAACCTGCTGTTAAAGAACTTGAGGATAAGGCATTTGAGGAGGTTCCGTTTGTTGAAAAGAAAGTTGTGGAACTTATTAAGGCTGGTAAAAATGATGAGGCAAAACAATATGTCACTACATACACGAATAACTTTGCATATTCTGCCATGAAGAAATGGGAGGAAATGAAAATCACACTCTGGAGTAGTTTTGGCATGGGATTTTAGAAGATGCTTAGAAAAAATTACCCTGGTAGTAATCTGCAGCTAAGTGAAACTGATATAAACCTGACAAAAAGGATTAAAGATTCATTAAAGCTGATGGATGTATAGCTACTTGATCATTTGATAGTAGTAGAGGCAGAGTATTATAGTATGGCAGATGAGGGGATTATATAGAAATTTATGATGACATTTGCTGCTCCAGTTCCCCAAATATTGTTTAATTTAGCATGAATTATAAAAGTTGATCCATAGGCATTGTATCAGTTAATATTTCAATGAAATATTGATATTCCCTAATGTGATTGACGGGGCGGTGCTTTGATTACGTTTGAATATTCAATTATTGATTATCAATATTTTGCTCGCTGCATATTATGAAAAATGTTATTGTTGAAAGGGTTATTGAGATGGTCAGGTCATATAGGGGCAGGTACAGGCCGGCGCAGTATCTTTTTGAAGGTCAGTTTCCGGGTAGCAGGTACAGTGCCAGCAGTCTTGAGAAAGTATTCAGGGCGGCATGTGAGACAGCCGGGATAAGAAAGTCGATAACTCTTCATGGGTTACGTCACAGTTATGCCACTCATCTTTTGGAGCCTGGAACGGATCTTAGGTATATTCAGGAGTTATTGGGACACAAGAGCAGTCGAACGACGGAGATTTACAAACATGTGACAATACAGAGCATTCGGAAGATCAGGAGTCCTTTTGATGATCTTTAGTGAATACGAGAGAGAGTATTAGCCAGCAGTGTAGGATTAGGGATCCTTCAGTGCATTAGAGCTGCAAGAAACTCGAGTTACATATAAATCAACTTCGAGTCAACAATAATGCTTTATATGGTAAAATATGTCTACCTTTAGATGACATATAACGAGTTATAGGCAAGCCAATCACTGGAATCATTTCTTACTTTTAAATATTAACCAAAACAAAGAGTTATGAAAACCTTAGTTTTTATTTTTGCCTTAATGCTAGTTTCATCTAGCCTTTTCCCTCAGAATGTAGATACACAAAACCTAAAGTATGAACTCCTATGCGATGTACAAGTCCTACTTGATAACCCAATCATGTTAGGCCAAACTCCAAATGGAATTCGGACAATTTATCCTATCATAGGAGGAACTTTTGAAGGATCTAAAATTAAAGGTAAAATCCTAGCTAATGGAGCAGACTGGCTTTTAACCTTAGACTCAACAACTTCAAAACTGGATGTTAGAGCATTAATTCAGACTGATGATGGAGCAACAATTTATGTGACCTCAGTTGGATATATTCATTCTAATCCAGATAAAAGCATATATTTCAGGGCGATCCCAATCTTTGAGACAAGTTCAGAAAAGTATAAGTGGCTTAATCATACAATTGTTGTTGGAGTAGGTAGTTTTATTGAAGGAGGAGTATCATATAAATATTATATGATTAAGTAGACTTTGAAAAAATAAGGCCAGCCTATAACACGGAAAATTAATAGGTTTGTCACGGTTTTTGCAATTTGCTCCTGCACTCTTGACAGATTTGTAATGCGGGTACCGCGACCGCACCAGTTTTCCCTACAAAACTCTGTGCACCTTGACTTGTTTCCTGCTCGCCATAAACTTTGTACCGCGACACTCGTAATGTTCACAAAATCTTGTACCTGGACGGCAAAAACGCGTGCCATACCTTCCTTGCACCGTGATCCTTCGCTTCGCTCAGGACTTTCTGGCTAAAGTACCGGGATCAGTGGCCGGATTTAATTTAAATATGCCACCCCTTCAGTCTGGCTCCTCGCTATCCCGACATAACATGTCGGGACTTAACGCTCGGCCCTCTTTATTGCCGGGCCGTTATAAGCCATTCAATTCCTGCACTTAAGCTAGCGACGGTGACTTCAACTCTGACTAATTGTTCAGAGATCAATCAAAATATTTAAACTCAATTACAATGAATGCATCTATGTTAAAATTGAGATTCATACAAATCTTAATCCTTGCCCTCTTTGTTATTAGTTGCCAGAATTCTAATAATAAGGATAATAATCAGATTAAAACGTTTGATTTAAAGGAGTTACCAAAGCTCACTATGGTAAAGCTCTCAGATTTAGGCTTTACAGATATTGAATATATTCCACTTGAAACCAGTGAAAAAAGCCTTATTTCTGGTACTGATGATGTTTTTTTCCCAATTAAAATTGTGGTAGGTGAGAATTTTTATCTCATAAAAAGATTTAATACAATATTAAAGTTTCAGTACAACGGATCTTTTCAAGCAAGGATTGGAACAGTGGGAAGAGGCCCCGGTGAATTTACAGTAGCCCACGATATAGATATTAATTCTAAAGATCATTGTTTTTATCTAGCCGGAAGTGTCTGCCTGGCAAAAAAAGTTTAATGTTTATTCTGAAAGTGGTGAATTCAAAAGATCATTTAATATGCCTCTTTATGCTCCTATTGACTTCAGATTTGTTGATGACAACATTTTATGTTATTGCGAAAACCATATGGGTAATATTGAAAACAGTTTTACTCTGTTGGATACAAATGGACTGGTTATAAAGAGTTTCCCAAACAGATATCCTTTTAAGAACCATGATGCGTTCGGTTTTCCAGGCGAAAACATCTTTTATCGGTTTAATAATAAACTTTTTAAAAAGGAAGTGTATTCTGATACGATATATGTTTATGAAAATATGGCCTTTAGACCTCACTTGGTTATTGAAGTTGGAAAGAAACTGGTAACCCCAGAGGCACGCTCAAAGTATGATGGAAAGGAGATTGGTAAGAATTTTATTATGCCATTGAATTTGTTTGAATTTGGCGATTATGTTTATTTTGACTTTGTCTATAAATATGAACCTCCTGATGATGTATTAATATATAGCTTTATTGGTTCAAAACAGAGTAATTTTCAGGCTTTATTTATTAAGAGTGAGGGTATTATAAATGATTTAGATGGAGGTCCCAACATATTACCCAGGACTATAAAAGACGATAATACAATCATTGCTCTGATTGACGCCTTACAACTTAAAGCCTATGTTTCCTCCGAAACTTTTATAAATTCAGATGCCATATTTCCTGAAAAGAAGAAGGAACTAGAAAAGCTTGCTAATAGTTTAAAAGAGACTGATAATCCGGTATTAATATTGGTTAAAATAAAAAAATAGTATTCGGATAGTTTTGTACTAAAGAGATTGCTTTAAAAAATAACGGCTTATAACACGGACAATGGTAATTTGTCCAGCCTTCGCTAAAGCTTCGGCTGGCACAGTTGTCACGGTTTTTGCTGGATTCTGAGCCACATACCGGGATCAGAACTCGACGACGGCACCCGGACCGCTCCACTGCTCTTAATCAAAATTGTATACTGGGATAAATTCTCAACCATTTAGCAACTTTGTACCGCGACACGAGTAATGCTCACAAAATCTTGTATCTGGACGGCAAAAACACATGCCATACCCTCCTTTTCCGGCCTCAAAAACATCATGCCCCGATTCCGGGACACTGCCTCCCGGCCGGAATGCGTCGGGTAACGCTTACTAATTATACCACCGGGCTGTTAGGGCAAATGAAAATACCGGGGAAAAATATTTTTTTGGCATCCAATTGTTTATATCGTAACTTGTATAGTTTCAAATTCTAATCTTATAAGAAGTATAAGATGAAAATACTTCTATTACTACTTGTATTACTAATCGCACTTTGTAAAGTTTATTCACAAGACTATGATTTAATAGTAAAATCTAACGGTGATTCAATTGCCTGCCATATCGATAGCATAACCGTTACACATATCTATTTCGAGATGATTAGTAATAATCACTGGATTCATACACATATTAACAAGGGAAATGTTATTGAATTTCAACGTAATGTAATAAATAAGAAGCAAGTTGTTTTCAAGTCAGGTACTTCAATTATTGAGGAAATAAGAGAGCCATTTGAATCAATATTTGATTTGCAAAGAAATTCAATATGTCTTGAGGCTAAATCTTTTCTCTATTCCTTAATTTATGAAAGGATGGTTCCTTTACGTGATCACTTGGGTATGATTTTAGGAGGAGGTTATACCCTTGTAATAGATATTCAAGGTGGTAGTGGTAGTTGTGGACATCTGGTTGGAGAGACATCACTTTTATTAGGAGGCCCAAAACATAGTTTTGAACCAGGACTTTTAATATACTTTGAATCCGAAGGTTTGCATTATGCTGTTTCAATGGTAAGGATAGGATATCGTTTTCAGGGTTATAAAGGGTTTCTATTAAGACCCTCAATTCATTTATTTGGCAAAAACGTTCGACTCTGTTCTTTATCAATAGGCTATTCATTTTAATTTTGTTTTACTCTATCAATGTTAATGCACTTGCCCTAATACGGATAATGCTAGGCCGTTAGGGCTAATCAGATTGAATTTTTGACTAAAAAAGTATAAACCATGGATTTGATTCGAAATAGAATTATTGTTATGATTACTCTTTCATTTCTTTTTTTATTTGCCTGTAATCCATCTGGTGATTCTGGTTCAATGCAGCCAATCGATGGTTATCCATTATTAACCAGTAAGGAAGAGATTAAAAAGACACTTGAAGACAGAGGAGTTGGTATTATAGAATTCAAGAAAGGTGAAATAATTGCGGATATTGGTGCAGGTAACGGATACATAGAAGCTATGCTGTCAATTTATTACGACAGCTTAACCTTTTATATTCAGGATATAGATACATCAGTTTGTAATCAAATAAGTATCAATAAAGTGGTAGATTTCTATCAGGAGGTCAACGGTAGACCATTTACAAATAAATTCATTGTTGTCAATGGTACTGACACTGAAACTAATTTACCTGATAGTACATTTGATAAAATTCTGATGGTGCGGACATATCAGTACCTAAAGGAACCCCGGAAGTTCATTATGGATGTACGTGAAAACTTGAAAGATAATGGATTGTTTTATGTTATTAATCCTCAGTCTGATGATTATGAATATCTAAATTCATTAAGGCAAAAATATGGATGGAACGCGTCACCTCTTGAAAAAGAGATCACTGATATAATCGATTGCGGTTTTGAACTAATTCGAATATCCAGAAATTATGAGGGAAATGAGCAGCCCTATATAATGGTGTTTAAAAAGAAAACTGACTTAGCCCTAATGCGGTATAATTCATAGGCTGCTAAGTGGCAAAGTTGATAAGAACGTAATCAACTTTTTCTTATTCTGCTAATCAAAAACAGTGTTATGCAACGCCTGCGACATCTTATTGCGGGAACGTTAGGCAAAATGCTAAATATGGCATACCGAATTAAAGAAATATTTTTGAATAGTATGAACTAATAGCTTAAATAGCAGTTTAAAATTTACATAAAAATGAATAAAAAAATAACATTATTAATTGATGCTTTCATAAACTTAATTTTAGGAGTATTGCTATTAGCATACTCGCCTAAAATTGTCAATTTTTTAGGAGTGCCATTTTCTGACAACTATTTTTATCCTAATATTTTAGGCGCAGTTCTTTTGGGGATTAGCATTGCGCTGGCTATAGAAGCATATAGGAAACCCTCAAATGGATTTATAGGACTTGGATTAATTGGTGCAATAAGTATAAATATTTGTGGAGGAATAGTTCTTTTATTATGGTTATTATTCGGTGGTTTAAATATACCAGTTAAGGGATTAATATTCCTTTGGACACTGGTTTTTATATTATTAGTAATAAGTTCAATAGAATTATTTATAAATATAAAAAAAGAAAATAAAGGCTAGCACTTTGCCTAACACGGTGTGCTATGAAAAGCAGAGTCCCGGGTACGATCAAGCGACAATGGGGGTTCAGTTATATTCTTTCCAAAGAGGGAATAAACCTGGCAAGCAGAGATGTCGGATTTATGTTTATCCCGTACAATCTCAGACGAAAAATAGACCGGTTTAGGACTTCGGTTTTCCAGAAGATACTTTATCAGGGGCAAATACAAACATCGCTTAAATCGATTTAAACTGACTGGAAAAACATCCGGAAAAAAGGTTCTTAGACAAACTGCGGTTGTGCGCAATTTTCACGCAGAAAACATATTTTACATTATGAAATACAATAACATTTCTTGATTAATTTTGAATAAATTGGAACCTAATCCAATGAAAAATCAAATGTCTAATATTGCTTTTAAAATGATGGTTACTTTTGGTATGCCGATTCGCAATTTATTCATACCACCAAAAAAAATATTAGCTGAAGTTGAAATTAAAACAGGATATCATATTCTTGATTTTGGTTGTGGACCAGCAACTTTTACAAAGACAATTGCAGAAAAAATTGGCAAATCCGGTAAATTTTATGCTCTTGATATTCATCCTGTTGCGGTTAAATCAGTCGAAAAAATAGCTCAGAAAAAGAATTTTTCAAATATTGAAACAATTCTTTCAAACTGTTATACTTCTCTTCCTCCTGATAGCCTTGATCTCGTAATTATCTTTGATGTATTCCATATACTTAGTAATCAAGCTGAAGTGCTTACAGAGATTCATAGAGTGCTTAAGCAAGATGGGATAATGAGTTTCAGTGATCATCATATGAAAGAAGCGGAGATATTAAAAAGACTGACAAAAAATAGATTATTTAAGTTAGTGAAAAAAGGAAAAATGACCTTTAATTTTTCAAAGATATAATATCGAGATTAAAAGAATAATAAAATATAAAGAAATGGATTTAGTAAATAAATGTACCTTATTTTAAATTGAATCACCGCGAGCTCATTCCCCGCTGCTTGCGGCGGGGTAAGCGAGCAAAAAAAAGAAAAATCCTTATTGGGGATCGAAGATTCCTCGCAGCTTGCTGCGAGGATCTTCAATTATGCTAGAAAACAGCGCACAACAAACGCCAGGCACTTTACTAATTTTAGTCTTCGGCATTCCTCCGGTAATACGGATGCAGAAATCAAAGAGGAGATAAAAACTCTGGTAAATATTATGAATGTAATGTACTTTAAAGGTCAAGACAACAATAGTTGCGCCTCATACTGGTGGCTCCGTAATGGAACTAGTGACAACCACACTTCACAAACCATAATGATTAACTTAGCCACTAGCCTGGAGAACCTAAACAAAGATGTGAATACCTGGCTGTTTTGGGATGGAGGGCACTGCGCAGATTATGAGCCGGAAGGAGTTGTCGAATGGATTGGCAATATCACTGGTTATACAAAACTTTGAAAAACTGGCGAAAAATTATCCTTGACTGCTTATATTGTAACTTGCCTATAACGATGTCATTATGATTAAAGTATTTAACTTTAGATTATTTAACATATGAAAAAGAAGCCATAACAGTTTAATATACACCAATATAAACTATTAAAACAGAAACAATATGAGGCAAAAAAATAAAATAAAACCTGCCCTTCTGGTTATTGACATCCAGAACACATACTTAAAGTATATTCCTGATAAGGATAAGGAAGCGGCTTTGACCAGAATCAACAGCTATATTGAAATGTTCCGAAGCCATGACTTTCCGATAATTAGGATTTATCATTTCAGTAAGGAAAATGGACCAAAACAAGGGACTGAGGATTTTGAATTTCCAGGATCAGTATTGATTAAACCTGAAGATCCGAAAGTAATAAAAACCTATCCAGATAGCTTTAACAAGACCGATCTTGACAAGATAATTAAAGAAAAAGGATGTAATACCTTATTCCTTTGTGGATTAAGCTCTGTCGGTTGTGTTTTGGCTACCTGGATTGGAGCTTTCAACCATGATTACAAAGCTTTTCTAGTAAAGGATGCAATCATGAGCCATAATAAAGACTACACTAATAATATTGAAATAATGTTCGATGCTGTTGGCTATGATGTGATCCAATTAATCCTTGAAAATTGATGATGTGAGAATTTACAACAGAGCAATATCAAATTCAGAAATACAAAAACTCTTTAAATAAATAACGCCTTATAACACAGCCATTAGCACAAATATTACTGCAGACCATGTGAAAGCCCTCGCGCTTTTACTTTAATAATTCATTTTAAAACATTAAATCAGTAATTTTAATCAGGACTATCCCATCGCACATCAATAATAAAATACTTGTTCTAACTCTTTTTCATAATTTTAAAAGGCTTGTCATATGAAATATGTTCATACAAATATTATTGCAAAAAACTGGAAACTACTATCTGAATTCTATATTAAAGTTTTTGACTGTAAACCTGTACTTCCTGAAAGAGATATCAAAGGAGACTGGTTAGAAAAAGGTACAGGTGTAAAAAATGCCTCTCTACATGGTATCCATCTGCTTTTACCTGGTTTTGATAATGATGGACCAACTTTAGAGATATTCCAATATCATGAGAATGAAAACAAACCAAATCCTGTCGCTAATAGAGAAGGATTTGGCCATATAGCATTTCTTGTTCCTGATGTTGATGATATTCTTAATAAAATGATTTCTCATGGCGGAACTAAACTCGGTGAAGTTGTAAAGAAAAAACTTAATTACGGTACAATAACATTTACCTATGCTAAAGATCCTGAAGGAAATATAATTGAACTTCAAGCATGGGAATAGATTTGCTCTTTAATCCGCCTTCGCGTAAAGCTTCGGCGGACGCGAAGGACAGGTATAATTGGCTTCGCCGAGCTCGTAAACTCGGTTCCTCGGTGCTTGCACCGTTTTTAGAGTCCAGAGCTTGCTCTGGGGTTCATACCATTTGATTCGAGGCTAAAAAAGAAGTTGATTATCACAACAACTAACATGTAAATTGATACAAATATTGACTTGAATCATGAAAATTACGATTAAACCACTGACGCCTGATTTATTAAAAGATTATTTGTTTTTCTTTGATAACATTACATTTGCAGAAAATCCTGATTGGTCGATTTGTTACTGCTTTTCTTATCATTTCGTTGGCACAAAAGAGCAATGGAATAGAGAAGAAAACCGTTCTTCGGCAATCAAATATATCAATGAGAATAAAATGACTGGTTATTTAGCGTATTATAATAATAAACCTGTTGGATGGTGTAATGCAAATAATAGATTAAATTATCAGAGATTATTAAAATACTATGACTTAATTGACAATCCTGAGGATAAAGTATGTTCAATCGTATGTTTTTTAATTCACCCTGACTTTAGAAGAAAAGGTATTGCTCGAAAAATTCTTGAACAAATATGCATTGATTATTCTTCAAAAAATTATGATTATATCGAGGCTTATCCCGGAAAAGGCGAATTATCTTGTGAGGGACATTTTAAAGGGCCATTAGAATTATATAAAAAATTTGACTTCAAGATAGAAAAGGAGTACAATGATTATTTTGTAGTAAGAAAAAGATTGAAATAACCAGGGTGCACAACATTGAATATAACTGGTCAGCCAGCTGACGGACGGCAACAACACGTAACACCAAATCTAAATCTACTTTTGTACGTGAATCAAAAATGTAAAAATTGAGGATGGAAAACCATCTCCATTTGAGTAGTACCTGGCAATAAATTAATTCTTTATATTTGTTAAACAAGCATGTTGAATCTTCAAGAAAGGCAAGTTGATATCGAGCTAATTCTAAATCCGGATCATATACCTGCAATTATGAATTATTTGCTACGGGAAGCGAATAACAAATGGACGTTATAAATTTTATTTGAATATTTAAATCAGGAGAAAAAATGGCAAACAAAAAAACAACAAAGAAGATTACCAGGGTAGGAGGCGGAGAAACACCATCTACATCAGCTGCAAAGGAAAAAAAATCCTTCGTTGTGAGTGATGAAAGCAAGGCAAAGTCCAGAAACTTTCGCATAATTGCAATTATTTCCTGGATTGTGGCTATTGGATTTGAGATCGGCGGAATTGTTGTGCTTAATACCTAATACTGCAGCACCAAAATGAACATCCAGGACCTTGGCTTTACAAATGATCTTTCTGCTTACCTGAAAGAGAACAACCTGACAGACTTTGAAGTGGGACGAGTTGCTCAGGAGCATCGTGAACGGTATATTGTATCGACAGGTAATAATGAATATGAAGCTGAGATTACTGGTAACCTTAGATTTTCTGCTAAATCAAGAGCCGATTTTCCTGCAGTTGGCGACTGGGTGACAATGACAATATTTGAACCTGACTTAACAATAATTCATGGAATCCTGCCCAGAAAATCTATACTCGAACGGCAGACTGTTGGAAAATTTGGAGAAAAACAGATAATCTCAACGAATATTGATATTGCATTTATCGTCCAATCCATTGATAATAACTTCAATATCAACAGACTTGAGCGATACTTAACCATCTGTTATTCCTCTAACATTGAACCAGTGCTTGTTATTAGCAAAATTGATTTATCCACCATACAAGATATTCAAGAAGCAATCAATAGTCTGTTAACACGAGTAAAGAATTTAAAATATTTTCTGTTAAGCAACCTGACTATGGAGGGAATGGATCAAATAACAGATTTTATTCAAAAAGGGAAAACATATTGTGTTGTAGGATCATCAGGTGTTGGCAAATCTACCTTGATTAACAATCTGCTTAAAAAAAATATCTTAAAAACAGGACAAATTAGCCATAGCACAAATAAAGGTAAACATATAACAGACCATCGGGAACTTTTTATTCTGGATAATGGAGGAATAATAATTGACACACCCGGAATGAGAGAGCTAGGAGTGACTGAAAGCACAAAAGGCATTGAAACAACATTTAATGAGATCCACAATATTGCATTAAAATGCAAATTCCCTGACTGTAAGCATGTTAATGAAAAAGGATGTGCAGTTATTGAAGCATTGAACAGAGGCTTAATTGACAAAGATTCGTATGACAGCTACCGAAAGATTCAGCTTGACCAACAAAGATTCCAGGCAACAATAGCAGAAAAACGAAAAAAAGACAAAGAATTTGGCAAGATGGTTAAGAATTTCAAAAAGGACATAAAAAAAATAAGTACTAAGCACAATACGGACACAAAAGGTAATTAGCTTCCCGCCGGCGCGGGACTACCTGTCCCGTGAAACGGGAGGTTGTCACCCCTGCCTGTCGGCAGACAGGATTTTTGCAATCGGGAGGCATAGAAATTAATATGAAACAATTATGGTTTTATTATTGAAAACCGATAGTCATATTTATTTATTATTTAAAATCTAACTTGTCAGCTCAGATTAAAGTAAGGTAAAAGCATGAAAAACTCAGACTCCGATTTAAAGAAATACCCCATAAAGAAATACCCGACAATTGGAGTATGTGGTCTTGATTGTGGTTTATGCCCAAGATATTACACCGTGGGGGCATCGAGATGTCCCGGATGTGTTGGTCCTGATTTTTTTAATAAACACCCGTCATGTTCCTTTATAACCTGTTGTGTAAAGAAAAAGAATCTTGAAGTTTGTGCTGAATGTTCAGAATTTCCCTGTTCTAAATTCAAAAGTGATGAAGAATATCAGCAATTGAAAGAATCTTATTCGTATCCATCTAGTAAAAAAGTTATACAGAATTTGAATTTTATAAAAAATTATGGAATTGAAAAATTCATAGTACAGCAGAAAAAACGAATCAAATTACTTGAAACAATGATAGAGAATTTTGATGATGGCAGGTCAAGGAGTTTTTTCTGTAAAGTAGCGGTTTTACTTGACATAACAGGTTTAAGAAGTTCATTAGGCAAAGCGACCCGGAAAATCCGAGCAGAGAAAATCGAACGAAATGATTTTAAAAATAAGGCAAAAATACTTAGAACAATCCTTAATGAAATTACTCTGGAATAATGATTAGAATTAATTAAGATGAGATGATTCCAACAATTCAAGAACTGACGTTGTGCGGGGTTCGGAACTTCTCACAACTGCGCAAGTTATTGCGCGCTACCAGTAAATAAAAAAAATACTAACAAAATATGGTGACATGAAATAGCCATGATACAAATAACACCAACCGGGATGAATATTTCTCTTCATGGCTATTCCATCTGACCATTAAAAATTAAAAAATATACAGATGAAAAATAAAAACTCAATTCAAAGTATTTCTTACTTACTAATCCTGACCTGGATCCTTATTTTTATTCCGGCATGCAAGCAGGAAAAAGCTTCAGATTGTTTTATCTGGAAAGTAGATATAAACGAGTCAACATTCTATTTAGCCGGCTCAATACATACTGCAAAGGAAGCACACTATCCTTTACATGAAATATACACTAACTTCTATGAAAAAGCCGATAAGGTAATCTTAGAACTGGGAAAGGATTTTGAAGGTATAGAACAGGAAATATTTAATTATGCAGAAAAGGACAGGTTAACTGAAGAGGAATATCTCAACAACCACCTGAAGCCTGAAAGCATTGAAAAGCTCAAACAGATTTTCAATGAAGACAAACTGGATAAATATTACAAATATGAAGGATGGCTTTTGAATATGGTGATTGCAGGAACAAAATCAAAATTGCTGGGATTCGATCCCTTATTAGCTATTGATAAACATTTCCACGATTTAGCTGTAGAGGACAAAAAAGAAATAATCGGACTTGACGATATTACTACCCAGATTGTATTGTTTGAATTCGATGCACCAATACAAATGCAGGTCCAGGTTTTAGAAAATACAATAAGGAATATGGAGGCACAGGCTGAAGAAGAACTACCATTATTAGAAGCTTATTTTTCTGACAACTTACCTTTATTTGAAGAAAAATTTCTTAATGGCTTTGATTTGAACCATCCCCAGGTGAAGCAGGCTTATGATATGGTTTTTACCAACAGGAATAAGAGCTGGGTGGAACAATTTGAAAAACTGTCTGAAGAGAATCCTGCAACTTATTTTGTGCTTGTTGGTTCAGGTCATTATTTCGGACCCAATAATATCAGGGAATTATTAACACAAAAAGGATACACTGTAGTAAAAATCTGATACTATATAACCAGGTATCATGACCTGTTACTATCCGCTAACTGTCCTCCTGGCTTGCGCCGCCGTCTTCATCCAGATATAAGACATTAAATATTCTTCTGTTAAGAAAAAGACCATGATAGAATCTTCTGAAATAACCAGTGAAATCCTTTCCATAATAGAGTACTGGGAACAAAAACTTGCCTCCCTGCCCCATGAGATAATAACAGAGCGTCGAAACAGCCAAAACCGCACTATCAAACAGATCCTTGGACACCTGATTGATTCGACTTCTAACAATACTCACAGGGTTGTTCATCTTCAGTATCAGCCGAGTCCATTTTCATTCCCAAATTATGCGACATTTGGAAATAATGATCGCTGGATAGCAATTCAGGATTATCAAAATGAAGAATGGATGGCAATGATCCAGTTATGGAAATATTCACTTTTGCACTTCTGTCACGTAATCAAGAACGTAAATGATGACAAACTTGAAAACGAGTGGATTTCAGGTCCTGGCAAGACAATAACCTTAAAATCGATGATAGTTGATTTCCCAAGACATCTTAAATTGCACATGTCGGAGATTAATGATCTGATGACAGCTTAAGAAAACAAATCAATTTATTACGACTTTACCTGTCATGCAGAAAGTAATATCAAAATAATAATAAATCATATATTAAATTGACAATCATTACGTTAAATTAACAAGTCGTGAAAAGCTTATTGACATTTTTTTTATTTTTCACTTGTTTGTTTCTCTACGGACAGGAACGATATGTTAACATCGATGGACAAAAATTCCGTATTAAAGAATATGGTGTTGGAGATGTAACAGTAATATTTGAAAGTGGCATGTCCGATAGTCTTGAGGCTTGGGGCTTAATTCCAGATACTGTTGCATCATTTGCTCATGTTTTCTTATATGATAGAGCAGATATTGGAAAATCAGACACATCAAGACAGAAAAGAACAATCCCAAACATGGTTCTTGAATTGAGGAGTATTTTAAATCAAGAGAATATTAGACCTCCATATATTTTGGTCGGACATTCCCTTGGCGGTTATATTACCAGATATTTCTCCAGTCAATTTCCCAATGATGTCAAAGGGCTTTTAATGCTTGACCCGGCTGGAGGATTACTTTTTTGCCGGGTAGTTACTGGCAATCCTAAGGGACAATCGGATGAAAGAACTAGAAAATCTACACTTCGCAAACAACGCTTCTTTTCGGGACTGGCTGAAAATCAACCATGATAAAAGCCCTGGTATCTGGTTGATCTTCTTTAAAAAACATACTGAAACAGAGTGCATTGAATATCATGAAGCCTTAGATGAAGCACTTTGTTTTGGCTGGATTGATAGCATTATTAAAAGAATAGATGAATTCAAATACGCCAGAAAATTCACACCCAGGACAAATACTTCAAAATGGTCTGAATTCAATAAGAGAAGAGTTGATGAATTAATAAAGAATGGGAAAATGACCGAAACAGGTCTTAAGAAAATTGATAGCTATTTAAAAACAGGTAAAGTAATCTGGACAACAACCGAAACAAGGAAGAAGAAACCAGGCGATCTTTTTGTTCCTGAGTTTATTATCAATGAATTTGCTAAAAATGAACCAGCACTTTCAAACTTTAATAAGCTCGCCCAAACCTATCAACGTTACTACATACTTTGGATTACAAATGCTAAAAGAGAAATTACAAAAAAGAATAGACTGGAAGAATCAATAAGATTACTAAAAGAGAATACGAAACTGGGACTGAAATAATCTTAAACCGAATATGTAAGAATACAGCCGGTATCAGGTTGGTATGTGTGATTGCCTTCCGGGCAAAGATTTTTTAAAATGGACCATTCGTAGATCAAAGCGTTGGCCGGGCCGATGGCGTCAAGAATAAAAACTACCATACAATGACAAATAATATTGCAAAATGCGGATGTGACATCAGTCTTACGTTTGGAGAATCATTAAAAGGTAGTAAAACACTGAAAGAATTTAAGGATTACATACTCAGGTTAGAGAGGAAGTACGGTAAAAAAGCATACAGGGTGTATAATATGGCAGACTTAAGCATAATGATGGAATAACTTTCACCAGGCTGCATGGAGAGACAATGTTCCAAACTCTATGGAGTGAATCTGCAACCGAAAGATATCACAGATTTCGACGGATGCAGAGCTAATACGGGAAGGTTGTTTTCAGGATGCTTATACTGTGAAATAAGGAAATGTATAAGGGGATTAATCAGGGGAGGTATTTCAATTCAAAATCTACAAACAAAAAACACCGGGAGAAACATCAATGGAAAAAGAACTTTATTCAATGCTGGAAGTATCGGGAACTATGCTGATAACACTTTATGCGAGAGCGCGTGAAAGCAAAAGCCATAATCCAATCATCAGCGATTCAAAAGCGGTGGAAATGATTGAGATAATAAAGAAGGAAATCGTTGATTCAGACAATCCGATTCATAGAAAAATATTAAAAGACAAATACAATTCGAAACTTGCTGTCAGCATAGCTCTCCGAAGTCGGCGGTTTGATAAGTATGTACTAGATTTCTTATTCAAATACCCTGGAGGCACAATAATAAATTTAGGATGTGGATTGGATACACGGTTTGACCGTATAGATAATGGAAAAGTATTATGGTTCGATATTGATTTTCCTGAAGTGATCAAACTGAGACGCTTATTCATGCAGGAGAATTCACGGCGGCGTTTTATTGGGGATTCAATTTTAAATTCTGAATGGACAAAAATAGTGAAAACCGGTGGGCCTTATCTTATTCTTGCAGAAGGTGTTTTTATGTATCTTACAGAGCCGGATGTCAAAGATCTTCTATCCATGGTTCATCGCGATTTGGGTTCTGTAGATATTGTCTGTGAAGTTACCAATCGCTACTGGGTTGATAAAATGAAAAGCAGCTATATGCAGTGGAAATTTAAATACCAATTAGGAATGACTGGTGGTGCTGTTTTCACATTCGGAATACCAGACAGCCGCTATTTCGAGGAGTGGAGCCAGGATTATCATTTCGTCGATGAATGGACCTATTTTGATGATCGAGAAAAAAAGCTTGGCTGGTTCAACTTATTTTCATTCTTTGAGGCCTTACGCAGAGTACAATGGACAGTCCATTACAGGATCGGCGATTAGTGAGGTCAGCAAACGAAAAAGGAAAGCCTTGACATTGTTGTCTGTCAAGGCTTTTTCTTTGTAGCCCCAATGGAAATATATATCTGACTACGCTTCGTCCCCTTTAAGTAATAGATGTCTTATGTAAGTGAATAATGTTATCAATATAAAGATTCCTATGAATAATAATACCGCTATGATAAAAGGAATTTCAGTTAATTTTACACGATAAGAAAAGTTATCCAGCCACTCAACAAGTAGAATGTAAGCTACTGGCCAGCTAATAACACTTGCCCAATATACTAAGCCAGGGATAAGTATTAGATGTAGTAAAAATGGTGATGGGATTTTCTGCCTCTGACGGTAATAGATCAAATAAGCTAACAGGCTGTAAATACTGAAACAGCAGATAAATATAGTAACGAATGAAGCAAAGAATAAAAGCCTTGCAATTCTTTCTTCCACATCATACATGTTTTTATACCT
>Ga0307438_1000472_pt1 | contig 31219 bp, 43 predicted proteins | sample SalMarWE160110MG_FD_202144 | JGI IMG/M metagenome (GOLD analysis project Ga0307438, IMG submission 202144) | Salt marsh sediment microbial communities from the Plum Island Ecosystem LTER, Massachusetts, United States - WE1603-110 | ecosystem: Environmental > Aquatic > Marine > Intertidal zone >... | reverse complement strand
ATTTAAGAGCTAACTCGTCATAAGCCTTGGCTATCTCAGGAAACTGCTGCTGAAATTCCTTGTAAATATTTGGTAAGTATGCCATCACATACCTCCTTTCCTATTTGTTAGTATTCAGGCTCTGCTCCCTGACAGCACCGGCAATCGAGATATAATTATTTTAGCTATGTACTCTTGATTATCGCCCCTCTGCTTAAGTATTTGGTGTACACCCGGGTGCTCTGATCATTAACACGGGAATGGAGCTGGCTTTGAGAACTTTCTCAGCAACATTGCCATGAGCCCACCGGCTTGGACCGGAGCGACCATGGCTCGCCATAACAATCAGGTCACATTGATACTGTTTTGCGTAGCCGACGATTGCCTCTTCAGGTTTCCAAAGAAGCACCTCTGTGCTTACATTGATTCCTTTAGCTGCCATTGTTTTAGCTATTCTGTCAAGATACCTCTGTGCCTGTTTCTCCTTCTTGCCAAATGCTTCCGGTGTAAGTCGCTGACCCGGTGACCGGCTGGACTCCCTCCAGCCAAGCTCTGAGCCGGCGACTGGCTGGCTGGGGCCCTCAACTACTCTATAGCCCTTAACGCGCTCAGTCACACTAACCAGGATGACCTCTTCCGTGCCGCAGCCTTTAGCCAACTCTTCTACATGGGGAATTGCGCACTCGGCCAACTTAGAGCCATCTAATGGAACTAAAATTTTCTTGTACATTTTTACCTCCTTCTGATCTTTTTACACAATTGGCCTGGTAGGGTTCCTATTTTCAATTTTGTTACTAATATATCATTTCCTCCTTCTAACATATCCTGGTTCATAGTAAAGCCTCGATTATTGCCTTGTTAAATTTCGGCAGGTCAGCAGGTTTACGTGCGGTGATGATATTGCCGTCTCTAATAACCGGTTCATCAACCCAGATAGCGCCCGCATTCTTCAGGTCTACCGCTACCGAAGGCCATGAAGTTACCCGGCGCCCTTTCACTATATCCGCTGAGATGAGAAGCTGGGGGCCGTGGCAGACCGCAGCTATTATCTTGCCCTCAGCGTGTGCCTTTCGCACCAGGTCAATCATCGGCTGGTAAAGACGCATCTTGTCCGGAGCATAGCCACCGGGGACGATTATGGCATCAAATTGGCTGGCCTCGATTTTATCGGCGGTTGTGTCGACCGTCACCTCGGCCGAGCCTCTCTTTCCTTTGTAACCTTTCTTGGAGCCACTCCCTACAATCATCACCCTGGCACCGGCATCTTTCATCGCTCGCAGTGGTTCTATAAGCTCAGAGTCTTCAAAATTCTCCTCAGCCAGAATGGCAATGCGCTTTCCTGCAAGCATACGTTATCTCCTTCCTGAATTGGTCGTCTTTCTCCTGGAGTCAGTTTTCTTCTTGTTGCTTTTACCTGGTTTCAAACTATTTGAAATCACAAGGTCAGGCGAAATCTCATTATCCTTAGTCACCAGCAAACGCAGGTTTTCAGTTATGCCATCAATGCATCCGAGAACCGGCATTATCGCCTCAGCCAGGCTTTGTTTATCTGCAGCTTCAACCACGGCAATGATATTGGGATATCCCTCCAGCCGGTCAGCGAGAATAACCACTGCCCTGCTCCGCAGCATTTGAACCGCGTGTTCGCAGCTTCTATCCACAATATCAAGTAACATGTACGCCCTAGCGCTCATTCCTTTGCGCCTCTTTATTCGCCCGTGATTTCTGAAAGATACCCTCCATAATTTGACAGTCGAAGCAATCCAGCTTTTGCCATCCGGTGCAGAAGAGCACAGGCTCGTGAATATCGAGAGTAGAACACACTCCCGCTCTTCTTAAAGGCTGAGTTTGCGGATGTCTGGCTAATGTAACCACGATTGATTTGCTCCAAGATTACTCCGTTACGGATATTCTATAAAGCAGGCGATGGCAAAGTCATAAAATGCGGGTGGAAAAAGTTACAAAACTATGACATTTGGAAGAATATTGGCGAGGTCGGGCAGAAAGCACTTTCAGGCGGACTACAGATCCATGATGTAGCCTGTCTTGGGTATGGTGCGAATGAGCCTGGGATTGTCAGGTTCGCTCTCTATCTTTTCTCTTAGCCTGCTAATCCATGTGCGCAGTATCTGTATATCGTCCCGATACTCAGGCCCCCAGATTCGCGTGAGAAGGTCACTGTAAAGCATAAGGCTTCCGGCATTCTGGGCAAGCTCGCTGAGCAGAAGCCACTCGATGCGGGTCAAACGAGTCTCTTTCCCCCGTACAATGACAAGGCGCTTTTTGAAATCGATGACCAAATCACCCAGGGAAAGCTGGTCACGGATTTTCCGTTTCCCATCTGGCGACAGACGCCGCCTCACCGCCTCGATTCGCGCTATAAGTTCATCGGGGCTGAAAGGCTTGGCCAGATAGTCATCGGCACCGAGGCTAAGACCCTTCACCTTATCTGCATTGGTTCCCTTAGCGCTGAGGATGATAGTCGGTATCGGGGAAAATGTGCGGAGCTCCTTTAATGTCTCAAATCCGTCCTTTTTGGGCATCAAGATATCGAGCACCACCAGGTCCGGCTCCTGCGCTTCTACCTGCTCTAAAGCCTCTATTCCATTGCTGGCGGTAAGAACCTCGTAGCCTGAAGCCTTTAGCTTGGAGCTTAGAAAATTAAGAATGCGCTGCTCATCATCGACTACCAGGACACGAAACTGTCTCACAACATTATCCTGTACACGGCCATTGGTTTAAAATAATATCCATCAGGGCAAGTCATGTCAAATATATCCACTGTTCTTGTTGACTATCAATCCAAGAGTAACTAGAATATGAACAACTTGCCTGATTACTAGACTGATTCAAGGAGGATGCCGATGGAAGATGAACTTAGAAACAGCGGCATTGATGTGATTGGCGATGTACCCTGGGGTACCCACTTCTGCCAGTTTTATCAGACCAAACAGGACCTGATTGATATACTTGTCCCTTACTTCAAAGCCGGCCTTGAGGATAATGAATTCTGCATGTGGGTTACCTCCGAACCGCTAGTGGTAGCCGAGGCTAAACAAGCCATGAGGAAGGCAGTTAACGATTTTGACGAATACCTGCACCGCGGGCAGATAGAGATAATCCCGTATAACGAATGGTATTTGCTGGGAGGCACTTTCAATGATGACCGTGTGCTCAACGGCTGGATTAGCAAGCTGGAGCAGGCTTTGGTCAAGGGTTACTCAGGGCTGCGGCTGACGGGCAACACATTCTGGCTGGAGAGAAACCACTGGCAGGCTTTCACGGAATACGAGGCAAAGGTGAACGGCGTCATCGGCAAGTATCGGATGATGGCAGTATGCACCTATAACCTGGATAAATGTGACGGCAACGCCGTTATCGACGTGGTCAAGAACCACCAGTTTGCCCTGATCAAGGAGGTGGGAAAATGGGATATCATCGAAAGTTCTATCTACAAGCAAGCCAAACAGGCACTATTAGAGAACGAACAGGACCTGAACCGTGCTCAGGAGGTGGCCCACACGGGAAGCTGGCGCCTTGATGTTCAGCGTAACCAGCTTTTATGGTCCGACGAGACCCATCGAATCTTCGGTATCTCCAGGGAAACACAAATGACTTATGAGACCTTCCTCTCAAGCGTTCACCCCGAGGACAGGGAATACGTTGACCGGAAATGGGCGACAGCCCTCAGAGGCGAGCCATATGACATTGAACATCGTATCATTGTGGACGATAAGGTAAAGTGGGTTCGTGAGAAGGCTGAACTGGAGTTCGATTCAAATGGTGAGCTTAAGGGTGGATTCGGCACTGTCCAGGACATCACCGAGCACAAACTAATAGAAAATGAGCTCAGAGTCAAAGACTTCGCCGTTAATTCAGCCGCCAGTGGCATTGCCATTGCGGACCTGGATGGCATTGTGACTTATGTGAATCTTGCCTGTCTCAGCATGTGGGACTACGAACAAGAAGAAGAGGTACTTGGCAAGCATGCTACCAATTTCTTTGCAGATAAGAAAGAGTTTGGTGTGGCTTTAAAGACAGTCTTGAAGGAAAATGTGTGGCAGGGCGAAGGCAAGGCTGTGCGGAGTGATGGGTCAACTTTTGATGTGCAGGTCCTGGCAAACCTGGTTACCGATGCTGATGGCGAACCATTCTGTATGATGGCTGCCTTTGTGGATATCACTGAACGCAAAAAACTTGACCAGCTAAAGGATGAGTTCATCGGACTCGTATCCCACGAATTGCGGACACCATTAACTGTAATCGGCGGCTGCTTGAGTACTTTACTCACCGAGTGGAACCGATTGTCACCAAACGAGGTACAGCAACTACTCAAAGATGCTCTTCTAGAAAGCGAGTCCCTCTCCCACCTGATAGATAACCTGTTGGAGCTTTCACGAGCCCAAGCTCAGCAATTGTCCCTGTATTCGGAACCAATCGATGTCAAAACCTTGGTCAAAGAGGCACTCTCCAAGATAAAACGGCAGGCTCCTTCGCAACGGTTCGTTACCTCTATTCCCGATAAGCTGCCATCAATAAACGCCGACCCTTTAAGGATTGAACGCATCCTCTATAACCTGCTGGACAACGCAGCCAAGTATTCTCCGCCGGGCAGCGAGATAAAAGTCTCAGTCAGTTCAGAGGCGGAGCGTTTAGTCATAGGGGTCAGCGACCGTGGCAAAGGTTTATCCAACAGCGAGCAGGCCAGAATCTTCGGCCCATTCCAGCGTCTGGAGAATAGCAGACCCGACCAAGCCAGAGGGGCCGGGCTTGGCCTGATGGTTTGCCGGAGACTGGTGGAAGCCCATGGCGGGGAAATCTGGGTGGAATCTAAAAAGGGTAAGGGTTCAACCTTTTTCTTCAGTCTGCCTAATAGAAGTGGCACAGATACAGGCAGGGTTAGCCTTAAGACGGTAAAATGAAAAAATTGCTGTCGTTTTGCTAACGCACTTTTCACCACCATAAAAGGCAAGGTGGTAGCGAATTACACCGCCTAATCTAAATATCATACCGTAAGGTTATTATTTACTCGTTGGTTCTCTCAAAAACAAAGTTTTTGCTTTTATAATTACATTACACAAAAACCATAACGTGCAGGTAAGTCTCAGGGGCATGCGTCGCTACCCAACAAGATTGACTTCTGCGTACTAAGGCAACAAGCAAGCAAAAATTCAATGTGTTCTGCATCTTTCGTTGAAGATTCCCGGCACGGAAGTTCAGGAGCTTACGGACTGCTCAGTGCGATGTCCTCAGGCTAGATGAGACAAAAATCACATACAAAAATCTTGCAATCACGTAACCTAGACTTCAACTGTATTGTTGGCTTGTGTGGCTGTTAGGAGAGTAGCTACAGAAACGGATGAAAAGAGAAAGGAGAAATCATGTCTAGACTACTTACGTTCACTATGCTCTTAGTTTTTATACTATCGCTATCTGTTTCAGTTTGCTGTGTTAGCGAAGTGTCGCCAGATATAATTAACCCTTACCCAGTACAAGAAGGAGACGATATGACCGACAAGGTTGTCAAGACCGATGAGGAGTGGCAGCAAATACTCACACCGGAACAATATGAGGTTACGCGAATGAAGGGTACTGAACCACCATTTACAGGCGAATTCTATGACTTTCACGAACAGGGTATTTATATATGTGTATGCTGTGGTAATGAGTTGTTCAGTTCGGAGGCAAAGTTTGATTCTGGAACAGGATGGCCGAGCTTCTGGGCTCCAATCTCGGACCAGAGCATCCAAACCGCCATAGATACTAGCTATGGAATAACAAGGACCGAGGTAATGTGCCGGAGCTGTGATGCCCATCTCGGACACGTGTTTGGAGATGGCCCGCCACCAACTGGTCTTCGTTACTGCATAAATTCAATTGCATTAGACTTCGTAGAAACCGAATAGGATCAAGAACAGGAAATGACAGGTTTGAATAAAGTAACTATACCATTATTACTGGGCGTAATATTGATTGCTGCTATTCTGGCTGGGATTCTTGTCGGTTGTCTCAAGGAGGGTACGACAATGGATTTTCCAAAGGATGGTGTAATTCCCGGTGACTCTATACCTCCCATAGACTTGTCCGCGCCGGCGCAAACTGAAACGGCGACTTTTGCCCTGGGCTGCTTCTGGGCTCCGGACTCCATCTTCGGGAGCCTGGACGGTGTCGTCCGAACCCGTGTCGGATACGCAGGTGGTACAACAGAAAGTCCTACTTACCACAACCTGGGTGACCATACTGAGACTATTCAAATTGATTACGACCCGACTCGAATCTCCTATGAACAGCTACTGGAGATTTATTGGGATAGTCACAATCCCACAGTGCAACCCTGGTCAACGCAATATATGTCCATAGTGTTCTACCATAACAGCGAGCAGCGAGAACTAGCTATGGAAACCAAGCAACTTGAAGAGGCTAGCTCAGGTCGCCCGGTTTACACGGAGATTATTCCCTTTTCAGAATTTCATTTGGCCGAAGATTATCATCAGAAGTACCACCTGCAACAGGTACCAGAGCTTATGAAAGAATTAACTGCCATCTATCCGAATTTTGCCGACTTCATAGATTCCACTGCTGTGGCACGCATCAATGGATATGTCGGTGGTCACGTCACCTTCCAAGAACTTCAAGAGCAGTTAAACTCTTCCTGGCCTGTCCCCGGCTGAAAATGAAATGATGTTAGAAATTGGCGGCTGCCTACTATCAGATCAGTAAATCTCCAAATGGATTTCTAATTTTCATCGAATAAACTATAGTGATTGTGACCAAACAATAGAAAGCGGGGTATTGAACCGGGTACGCAGCTCCTTGGGAATTGCTTTGTGGCACCGCTATTCGACAAAAACTTTGATCGCTTCTCCATCACTGCTCACCACATCCACTTCCAGGTCACTCAAAGCTTCGAGAAATTCGTCCATGTCTTCCGGCTTCAGATTACGCATGTCGAAATCTATACCTTTCTCATGCAGAGCCCCGGTAACTTTATCTCTGGCCTCGGGTGGTAGCAGAGAAGTGAACTTCATGCCGGAGCGTATTAGCGTCATGGGCACACGCACATTGACACGATCGGCCTTACCACCATGCTCGTGCTCAGAGCCAGGCACAATGCAGACGCGCAGGTACTTGGACTTCATTTTTGCTGCTGTCCCTGCCTTGGAAGTGTCCTCCGCTGCGCCCCCTTCAGATTCCAGCGCACTGAGGAGACGATAAGCTTCATCAGTGCTTATCTTGTTTTGGGCAAGCATCTCTAAGACCTTTTTCTTATTCTCAGCCATGTTAATATCCTCCTTTACCATTTATACGGCAGAAATATATATACAATGATGGCCACTCTGAACATCGACCTTAAGGCCACGCATTGAGTTGAATACCTCGAAAGCAGCTCCGAAAATGTGCAGCCCCCTTTTCCGCCAGCCGCTCGGCCAGAAAACGAGGATTGCGATTAATATCAGTGGTGACAGGATAATAAACAATGCCAGCGCCAGCGGCAGCACTAAAAAGAGGGGCAGCCACAAGCCGAATCCCCTTCCCTCACCTCGAATTTTCACATGCATCAACATGGGTGGACGCTTCATTTCGATAACCTCCTTATTGCTTCCTCAGCGGAGATTTCACCGCGTTCCAGTTCGTCAATCACTTCCTCCCCAGCAGCAATCTTGACGATCTCGACAAACTCGAATTGCCTGGCGATGCGGTTAAGCCTGTTTTTGACTGTAGGGTAGCTTATGCCGAACATTTCCTCCATCTCCTTGATGGAGCCGTGACAGCGGATAAATGCCATCACAAACACCTGGTCCTCGGCTGAGAGACTGACTAGAGGCGGCGGTGCAAAGCTCCCCTCGATGGCGATTCCGCTGTCGACTACACGGACCCGTTCAACCGTTACGGGCTTACCCCGGGTCATTTTGGTTAGCTCATTCCACTCTGTAGTCATTTGGTCTCCATTATTAAAATCAATATGTAAGTTAATTATTTTAATATATTATAATGCCATTAATTAATTTTGTCAAGTCCTTGTGCGGATATTTTTAAAAAAGTTTCAAAAAGATGGAAAGGCGGAGCCCTGTGCCTTCGTCTTCTAATCAGGGTATCACAGGTTCGAGTCCTGTATGGCCTACCAGCTAAATCAATTGTCAATAGTCAAGAATACCAATTGCCATACTTTGTTGTTTTAGCTGCCGAGAGGGTTTATAATTTTCTTAATAATGAAACTAAAACCATATTACAAGGGGAAAAACATAGTCAGACTCTACCAGGGCAATTGCCTAGACATTATCCCTGCCTTGCCGAAATGTTATGTTGACATGATTTTTGCTGACCCTCCATACAATTTATCTAATAATGGAATTACCTGTCATGCTGGCCGCATGGTATCTGTTAACAAGGGTGATTGGGATAAATCAAATGGTACTGATATAGACCATAAATTTACCATTGATTGGCTAAACGCCTGCCGTCGCGTATTAAAAGATGCTGGAACAATATGGGTCTCCGGCACTATGCACAACATCTACTCCGTTGGCTTCGCATTACAGGAGTTAGGCTACAAACTACTCAATGAAATATGCTGGTATAAGCCGAATGCCTCTCCCAATCTGTCAACACGCTACTTTACCCACAGCCACGAAACCGCTATATGGGCGGCCAAATCCAAAAGGAGCAAGCACAAGTTTGATTATCAGCTTATGAAGCAAATAGCTGGCGGCAAACAGATGCGCTCGCTATGGATAGATATTGACGTTGAGGATGAACCTCAAGACATCTGGACTATCTCTACGCCGCCAAGTGCAGAAAAGAAGTATGGCAAACATCCCACGCAAAAGCCACTTGCTTTGCTTGAGCGAATTATCCTTGCTTCAACCAATCCTGGTGATACTGTTCTTGACCCCTTTACCGGATCATCAACAACAGGTGTGGCCGCCATCCGGCACGGCAGGCGTTTTATAGGTATTGATAACAATGCTGAATACCTGGAGTTATCAATAAAACGGCTTGAGGAAGAATTTACTAAACAGAAGTCGGAGCCAAACTGATTAAAGGATTGGTCTAGTCATGGCAGATATTGAATTTTATAAAAAGTATTTAAACCTTTCCACCGTTGATGAAATCTGTAAAGCTCTCAGCGACACCTTAATTGAGACCAATTATACTTATGATTTTTTCGTGAACTGGTCTAAGGTCGTGAAAAACAGAGATGCTTTCAAATATGAACTAGCCCTTTTAAAGAGTTTGAAGAATTGCTCTAATCCCGTTTCCGATTTCAGGGACTTACTGAAGAAGTATCCCGAAGTAATTAAAGTTATTCCGATACTGCTTGCCTGCCGTGATGGTATTCTCAAAGTACTTAATTCAATCGAGACAGGTTACAAACATAAAACTTTCGACTTCTCGAAGAAAATGTATAACAATCAGGAAATAGACGATATTGCCAAATTTACAAAGAACACCGGCCTTCTTAATGTGCTTTGCCAGATGGACTCTGCAACCGATTATTTGCTGGGCGTTGAGGTTGGATTAGATACCAATGCCAGAAAGAACCGAAGCGGTCTATTCCTTGAGAAGATGGTCACTGAAATCCTGAAAGAACTATCCGCCCGGAATTCAGATTTAGCTTTTGTAGAACAAAAGAGCTTCCGGTATATCGAAGATAAATATCATGTTAAAATTCCACCTACTTTGCGAGACCGCAAGTTTGACTATGCTGTTATTAACAAGGGCAAAGCCACCAACATTGAAGTCAATTTCTACAGTGGCACAGGGTCAAAGCCAAGTGAAATTATTAGTTCGTACATAAATAGAGGTGAAGTCCTATCATCAGCTGGTTGGAAATTTGTATGGCTTACTGATGGTCAAGGCTGGAAATCCATGAGGAATCCCTTTCATGTTGGTATTAATAACATTGACTACGTGATAAATGCTTACCTACTAAGAAAGGGATTTCTTGAAAATATTGTTTAACACTTAAACATCGAAGCTCATAAGATAGCTTAAAAATCAGCGAAAGTCTCATAGAGTAGGAGAGGATTACATATGGATGATAATAAAAATAAGGTTATCCCCTCAAAACTAGCACGCATCCCTGTTGGAAAGATACGCAGAAATCCACACAATCCTAGAGTATTTTTTGACCCAGAACCTATGAAAATACTTTTAGAATCAATAAGTGAATTAGGAATACTTGTTCCTTTGCTTATTTATGAAAGCGAAAGAACCGGCGATTATGTCATTCTTGATGGTGAACGCAGGTGGCTGTGTGCAAAAGAGTTAAGCATGACAGATGTCCCAGCAAACGTAATAGAAGAACCTTCGCCAATAAATAATATTCTACGCATGTTCAATATTCACAATGTCCGTGAACCGTGGGAACTCATGCCTACTGCATTAAAACTTGAGGTAATTATACGTCAATTAAATACGGATAGCGAGATTAAACTTGCGAAGATAACTTCACTCCCTCGAAGTACAGTAAGACGTTGCAAGATACTTCTAAGTTTCGATAAGCATTATCAGGATATGATGCTAGCGCCTGATCCGGAAAGAAGAATAAAGCCGGATTTATTTATAGAGATGTATCCTATTTTAGGTTTGATTAAAAGAAAACTGCCCGAGGTTTACGAAGAATTTCCTGGAAATAGTCTCGTAGATATTTTTTTAGATAAGTATTCGCAGAAGAGATTGACCAGTGTTACTGATTTCAGAAGAATAGCAACCTCTATAAGGAATATTGACAAAGGCTTGACTCGAAAGTTTGTCCTGGCTACATTGTTAAGTTTTCTCCGAGAGAAGAAAGCCGATTTAAGTGAATTTATTATCGAGGTAGACGTCTTCCGAGAAGCTCAGTCTATCAAGAGGTCATGCCAATTATTGATACAGCACTTATCGTCGTTTGAAGAATTCCCCACTAATTTAAACGTGGAGATGAAATCAATACTACTAGAATTAAATAGAGTAATCGAAGAAAAACTTGCATCGATGAAGTCCTAAGAGACAACACATGCCAAGTTACATTGATGAACATGATAGTGATATAGAAGAACGCTCTAGTGTTCTTACCTATAAAAATATCACTAAAGGAAAGATAATATCCTGGTTAAAGCAATTTGACGAACCTCATCAATCAACAGCATTAAAAGTCCTTCAACAATTGCGATTTTATGATATTTCTCAAATTCATAAATCATGTAAATCCCTATTTAACATAGTAAAGCAAGAGTGTGGAGATAAACTAGAGGACGTCATTTTCATGGGACTGGGATCTGCAGGTAAAAGCGGAGCATCGATGCTTTACCGATTTCGTCATTCAAATGGAATGCACTCTGCAAAGTATGCAAATATGTTTAAAAATGCGACTGAAGTCACAGCGTTACATAGTAGCTTTAAGGGTACTCTAGTTTTTCTCGATGATTTCATTGGTTCAGGTACTCAGGCAACAGCTTCAATCCTTGATATTGTTTCAATTGCACCCCCAGCAAGCAAGATATTACTGTGTGTGACTGCCGGATATGCATCTGCAATTAATTATGTCTGCAAAGAAGTAGAAAAGGAAATAGATTTTAATATATTCCCGGCAGATTTACTTCAAGAGAATGAGAAGCTTTTCTCTGAAGAAAACACTAACTTTAATCGCGAGGAACAAGAGATATTAAGGAACTATTGTTTACGTACAGGTTCTAGATACCCTTTCGGCTTTCACGACGTTGGTTCCCTCGTAGTTTTTTGTGATTCTGTACCAAATAATACACCCTCTATATTGATTCATGAGGGTGATAAATGGAAGCCGCTTTTCCAAAGGGTCTAACACAATACTTTTCTTACATCCTCAATTTGCTAACATTTTTGCTAACGAACTTTTCACCACCAAAACCTAGAAGTTACTTAGCGGTATAAATCACAGCTAACCAGCCTCTTTTTGTGTAAAGCAAAGAGCCCTAGATGTTTTGGTAGAAAGGGCGTAATGTTAAAATTAGTTATATGCCAGCGAATCTACCGCCACAGTATTTCGAGGCTGAGAAGAAATACAGGGCAGCCAGGGAGCCAGAGGAAAAAATTGCGGCTCTGGAAGCCATGCTTGCCACTATGCCCCATCATAAAGGCACCGATAAGCTTCATGCCGCGCTAAGGCAGAAGATTGCGAAGTTTTCCCAGGAGGCAGAAAAAAAGTACGCCACAGCCAGGAGAGCAGGCTTCTATATCAGCAAAGAGGGCGCCGGACAGGTAATGCTGGTCGGGCCAGCCAATGCCGGGAAATCACAGCTATTAGCGACACTAACCGAAGCTATCCCGGAGATAGCCGAATATCCCTTCACCACTAAAACCCCTGTTCCGGGGATGATGAAGTTCGAGGATATCCAGATACAACTGGTGGATACGCCGCCCATCGGGCGCAAAGAAGTGAGAGTACTGCTGGCAAATACCCTGAGAAACGCCGACCTGATTGCCATTGTAATAGATTTATCCCGGGAGCCAATAAACCAGGTAGAGGCAGCTCTGCAAGGGCTGAGAGACGCAAGAATAGAGCCCTTGACAGATGATGGTACACAGGTAACCCCGGGAAGTTATCCCAGGAGAATGTTAATCGTGGGGAACAAGAATGAGCTGGCAGGTTCCAACGAGAACTGGGAGCGCTTGCGTTCACAATACGCGAGGCTGTTTCCCCTGGTTTCCATTTCAGCCAGGGAAGGCGGCGGCCTGGAGGAGTTCAAAAGAGCAGTTTACCAGGCCCTGAATATCATCCGGGTTTATACCAAGACCCCCGGCAGCAAGGCCGACCTGAGTGACCCTATGATACTGGAGAAGAGCAGCACACTGGGAGAAGCTGCCGAGAGCCTCCACAAGGACTTCTATCAAAATTTGAAGTATGCTGTCGTCTGGGGCTCAGGAAAGTATGACGGGCAGAGGGTCAGCAAGGGACATGTACTTCAAGACGGCGACATAGTCGAGTTTCATATCTAGACTTACGCCAGAATTTTTTTCGGGGCTTCCCTGAGGACAATTTCTGTTTCCCTCATGATTCCCTGCACTAAATCGTTAACTCTGGGCATGTCTTTAATTCGCTGGGCCGCCTCGCCGGCAGCCATCATCGCTTTCTCCTTATTCCCTTCGAAGGTGGCTTTCATGGACTCAATTTCAAACTTAGTCACCTCATCAGCCGTGGAGTAATCCTCTGGAATTCCCAGAAAAACGCCGGGCGATTTCTGGAGGGTATGTTTAGCGTGTTCCTGGCTGCGAGGTGTTTTCAGCCACCGGGCAGGTCCCACAAAGCCGCGCGCCACAAGGGTTGCTCTGTCGCCTGCGTCCACAACTTCCTGTTTCCACATCGGATGAAAATCACTTTCCTGCGTTGCCAGAAAGCGCGTCCCCATCAGCACACCATCCGCACCCATTAGCAGAGCGGCCGCTATCGTCTTGCCATCGCAGAACCCACCGGCACCGACAACCAGGGTGTTGTCGTCTTGTACCGCCTCAATAACGGCTGGAAGCAAAACCATTGAGTGAACAGGTTCCCACGATGTATGGAAACCACCTTCGTGGCCGGAGGCTACTATTACGTCGACGCCAGCTTTTTTACTGCGTATAGCTGCCCTAACAGATGGAACAATGTGAATCCAGGTAAATCCTGCTCCCTTTATTTTATCTTCCCAGCCAAGAGGGTCGCCAGCGGATGTATACATCACCTTTAGATGCTTCTTCATATCAGGGTTCTCCTCGCGTACCCTGATAGCCGTATCAATCATGGTTTGCGCAGCCGGGAGAATTTCCTTTGAAACCATCACATTGGGTCCGAAAATACCGCCCTTATCTTTAACCAGTCTGTAAGTCCGTTTCAGCACCTTTTCCAGTACCGTAGCCATATCGTCGTCAGGGTCAGCTTCTCCGGTTCTCACGAAGTCGTCGTAAATCCATGGCTGAGCATCTTTGTCAAAAACACCGCTTGTGGAAAGCAGCCCGAGGACGCCTGCGTTGGCTGTAGCAACACAAAGATTATTGTTGCTGAAGGGGCCCATTCCCGCCTGTATAATGGGATACTTGATTCCAATCAGGTCACACAATCTGGATTTAATCATAGAGCCTCCTATCGATTTTTATCATGACATTATAGATATAGCATTGCTGCGGGTCAAGACAATGGTTTTGTTATTTAATTGGTGGAGAAACTCACCGGGTAAACTTTATCTTTCCCGAACCCCTCCCAGTTTTTTATTCACTACAGGCTATTGACTTTCTGAGGCCTCACTAACTATGATGGAGGCTGTAGCTTCAAATTTAACAAGCAAGATACGGGATTATCATGTTTAAAGTAAGTGGTTTAACGGTGGGGATAGTAGCGATTGTCGTCGGAATATTGGTTCTGGGTTTCCCCGATTTGCTACGATGGATCGTGGGTATCGGCCTTATTGTGGTTGGTATACTGGCCATCCTGAGAAAGTAACGCTAAGCATATAGCCCTTACCGGATCGGTCGCTACCATTTCTTGCCCGAACTAACACCTGCGGTATACAGGAATTATAACTTGTATTTCTTCCTCAGCAATACCTATGTCGAGAGACAGGCTCAGTCCTGTTACTACTTCTCAGCAGTGGATAACCACAACCATACATTCCAGATATTGGTTTAGCACTCGAATTGAAATGTCATGTTATAATCTATCTGTAATTACTTATTAGGAGGAGGTTATTATGGCTTGGTTCATGACTTCAGGTATCAGAGTCATTGTCATTATAGCTATTGCCGTCGGAGTCTACTTTATTTGCCGTCCGATAATACGTTCTATTATAAAAAGAATGGTATCTCACCGGATGGCTGGCGAAGAAGAAACGGAAATCCGGCAGCGGATAGCTACATTATCTTCCATACTTGTCAAAATCGCCGGAATACTTATCTTGATTGTTGCAGTAATCACGATATTGCCTGAATTCGGTGTGAATATCACCTCGCTGATTGCCGCTATTGGTATTGGAGGTTTAGCTATCGCTTTCGCTGCCCAGAACCTGATAAGGGACTTCATCTCAGGCTTCTTTATTCTCTTGGAAGACCAGTATGGAATCGGCGATGTGGTATCTATTGCGGGAATCGCTGGCGTTGTCGAGGACATCACTTTGCGACGCACTGTACTTAGAGACCTGGATGCTAATGTACATTCAGTCCCCAATGGCAAGGTGGAATTGTCCACCAATATGACCAAGCAATTTTCCAGAGTCAATCTTAATGTGTCGGTAGGCTATGGCGAGAACCTGAAACATGTTATCGATATTATCAACAAAGTTTGCCAGGAGATGGCGGAAGAGCCGCAGTGGAAAGATGATTTTATCACAACCCCCTCGGTCCTAAGAGTGGATAACCTGGGCGATTCGGGCATAGACATTAAAATCCTGGGAGATACCAAGCCAGCGAAGCAGTGGGCTATTATGGGTGAGCTACGGCTTCGCCTGAAAAATACATTTGATAAGGAGGGTATAGAAATACCCTGGCCCCACACGAAGGTATATTTCGGGAATGCCCCGACTGTCATCAGTGAAAACTAGCAGGCGGTCAAGCAACGGAGCATCCGTCATTTGGAAATAATGCTATCAATGGACGGGAAAATCCGGTAAAGAATAGGGGGTGTAGCATGGCTGTAGAACATTACGGAGAGGTGTTTCAGTGCAAAATCTGTGGTAACAAGGTGGAAGTAATAGAAGTTGGTGGTGGTACACTTGTGTGCTGCGGTAAGGAAATGAAGAGTATAGAAGATAAACCTGAATCCACAGTAAAGTTACCGGATTCCGGCGGATAAACTACTGACCTGTTGGGCAACTACATCACTGCTCGACCGAGGAACACTGAAGCGATTATAGCCAAGCCAGCTTACTTCCCCGAGAATTTTTTCCACGTATCCAAAAGTTCCTTAGCGTAGGGGAACCCCTGATAATGAACGTCGCAGGGAAATTTTTCACATCTAAAGCAATAGTCAACCTTATTCTTTATGGCGCACTCAAGCACAGGGCAGGACATCCCCCATCCCTTCAGCGTCTCCATAAACACTGGCGCCTTCGGATCGTTCCCGGGAGCGCATCCCGGGCATATCTCTTTCTCGTGAAGTACACAGATTTCGCAAGCTATACCACATGCTGATGGCATTTTGCACCTCCTTCTCCTTTGTCAAATTTCTATTCCCTTGCCCATGCAAATCCTCATTTACATATTACCACCGGATGTTCTTAAGTCAATATTCGCTGGGAAAAGGTGCGATTTGCCACAATTTTTCCGACAGGGCCTCGATATATTCCCTGCTCTTCATCGCGGCAGTCTATAATTAGTGGTCTTCAAGATAAAATTTTTCAGACAGCGGCTCCCAATACTTGCAATTTTAAAAGCCCTTTATTATACTTGAATTAGTGGTTATAAGCGTAGGTTACCGCGTCTCTAGGAAAGCTCTTCCGAGCTCATTTTCGAACGTTGGATGACCGAAACTCGAGCCAAGTATTAGAAGAAAGGAGGTCATCCAATGGGTTTTACAGACAAAACGCTACAATGTTCTGACTGTGGTGCTGAATTCACCTTTACCGCTGAGGAGCAAGAGTTCCATGCTAGTAAGGGATATACCAATGAGCCCAAGCGTTGCCCTGCTTGCCGTGAAGCAAAGAGAGCCCAGTACAATAGCTTCAGAGGTTACAGATCTAACCGCCAAATGTATCCGGCAGTATGTGTTGAGTGCGGAAAAGACTGCGAAGTGCCCTTTGAGCCGAGAGAGGGCAGGCCAGTATATTGTAGTGAGTGCTACAACAAGATGAAACTGAGCAGTCAGCAATAATTTAACGTAGCCGGATTCAAAGGGGGCTGGAACAAAACTCAGCCCCCGAAGGTTTAGAACTAAAACAATTCAGCATGTTCTAAAAATTTCGGCTGCACGAAGGGTAATGCTATTAAAATTGAAAGGGGGTTAATATTGTGAATATTTATGTAGGCAATTTATCTCGTGAGGTTACCGAGGATGAACTGCGCAAGGAATTTGAGGCTTTCGGGCAAGTCACATCGGTAAACATTATTAAGGATAGGTACACCGGTGAATCTAGAGGTTTCGGCTTTGTTGAGATGTCAACCAAATCTGAGGCCCAGGCTGCAATCAACGGGCTTAATGGAACATCATTGGGAGAGCGAACTCTCAGTGTTAGTGAGGCACGCCCTCGCAATGAAGGTGGCAGGAGACCCTATGGCGGAGGTGGTGGGTATGGCGGAGGTGGTGGGTTTGGCGGAGGAGGTAAACGGCGCAGATACTAAACTATTAATAGCTTACTAATTACAGCCTTTGTAATAGTGCAGTGAAGCTCCGGGTTTAGGAAGGAAGTTTGTTGTTCTTTATACCTCAGAGTTGTCATTGATACTGAATATATCTACAACGTTACTGTCACGCGGCACTAATACCAGAAACAATGGTATCTAAGCTGTTATCAAGAGGCAAAAAGAAATAAAACACACCCTATTCAAGAACTAACGAGGCGTTGTTCAGGTGTCGGGAGACCTTTTACTTAAGTCTCGATGGTCTTATCAAAATTAACAATATTGCTACGCTGGAAACCTTGCCGTTCGAAGATGGCTTGCAGGTTTTTGTTATCCTCTGGAATGAGGGCACGAACCGTGCCAATACCTTCGGTTTGGCAATAATACAGGAGTGCCTGAATTAATTTGCGGCCAATGCCACGCCCCTGATAGTCAGGATGAATAAGAATAGCATGAATAATGCACACTTCAGTGAGCGGTACCATTAGATAAGTCGAACGGTTGATCGAAAAGCCAACAATTTTACCATCAATCTCAGCTACAAAACTCGAGTCAGGCGGTGTCCCGGGGTTAGCAGAAGTCAGGTCTTCGTAACGGATAACATCGAGCCCCGAGCCTCTAATTATCCTGTCAAGAGCCAGAACTTCATGAATGTCGCTATGTTCCATTCGCCGAATACTTACCTTCACTTCTTTCCCGTTGCTCATCTTAAACACCTCCAAAGTTATCGTTGCCTAAAACAATCCCCCCCTATAAGGAGGTCGCAGTTAATAACCCACAGCACGCTTTGTAGGCATATTATATATATTTCTCCAACTCACCATCAAGACCTTTTACTGGTTGGTGATTCCTAGCAACATAGAACTTTAAGCCTGGCTGGACTTTCTCTAGAAGAGTAACTTCAGATAGCTGAGCGCCGGTAGCACCAATGCTCAGAATTCAAGAAGCTACTAGATGAATTGGGAAGTGAGATTGATTCTTCCCTTCGCAGTAGTGGGTGTCAATCACAGCAAGACAGAGCTTTCCAGGCCATTGACTATGCTTGGGCGATACAGTATGCTTAGGTTGTATAAGTAGGAGGTATAATTAAATGAGCCAGTGGCATTATCATGTAGAAAAATACGACTTTAGAGAGTTAGTAAAACCGGGGTATTTAAATTCTCTTGGAGAGGAAGGCTGGGAACTGGTTTGTTTGAAGAGACTATCAGGGACTGAGAAAGCAACTCAGATGCAATGGTTGGCGGTGTTTAAGAAGCAGCTTGCAGGGAAAAAGGGGTAACCATAATTTAAGTGTTACTGCCTGCCGTGTAGTCCAAGGCGTAGGTAGCACCAATGCCCAGGGGCATACACCATACCAGTCCTGAGCAAGACTACATAAGACAATCTACGACTGTGAAATCAGGTTAGCTTTGCTCTTTAGTTTCCTTTTCCGTTTCCCTGGCGTGCAAATAAATGCCGACTGCCCAGCCAAGCCAGCAACCCAGGCTGAATATCAAGCTGGCGATTGCCAGTGAATACCAGGAGCTCGGATAAAGCCCGAGAAGAGTATTACTTGCCCCGCTAATAATTCTTGCCTCACCAATAATTCCGACTATAGCGAATGCGACGCCGAGCCAGGTCGCAATACTGCCCATGATTCCCATGCGACCGCGATTGCGCTTGGTGAATTCGGGTCCCGTCCACATTTCTTTCATTGTTAGCACCTCCTTTATTTTGTAGTTAGGATTTCGGCAATCCTATCCATCTTGGCGTTCTCTCCATGTACTCCCGGTAGGCATCACCGTATTTCTCAAGGCAGATGCGTTCTTCCGAGCCTGCATATATGAAGCCAAGACCCGTGTATACAATGGCTAGCAGCAGGAAAAGCCACGAAGCCGCAGCTATACCCACTCCAATGAACATTACTAACTGGCTGATGTACATGGGATGTCTTGAGTAGCGGTATGGTCCCGTGGTTATCGGTTTCTCACCAATCTGGGTAGTAACAAAAGACACTATAACCATGACGAAGACGACCAGGCCGACGAGGGCAATGGGAAGACCCACGTAAGACCATGTCGTGCCCAGGCGCAGCGGCAGGAAGACAGAATATACGAAGGCAAGAATCCAGAGTATCCACGAAATACGGTTTACTGTCTTATGAGCCTCGTCATATGACCTCATTGAGTCTTCCAGCACACCTTTATGGACTCTCATAATGATGGGCATAGGCAAAAAATTGATAAGCATGAAAATCCAGGCATTCCAGATGCCTATTTCAAAGACTGGTATAGCTGACATGATTTACCTATTTTGTTACGACGTTTTTGAGGTTAACATATATGTTGGAGACTGAGTGTATTCTGTGGTGGTTTTATTGTCAATAGATACCTGGTCGCCGGCTCACAGGAATACCACCTTACAGGACAAGATAATTCAAATGCTAAATATGGTAATATCTCTACCAATGGTGAGCTATTTGCAGCCTGCCCAGATGTCCGAGAGCGCTTGATTGCCATGATTGTTGCATCCTATTCACAACGTGAGTATAAAGTCTGATACTGGTAATTAAAAACCGGAAAAACATTGGAAGGAGACACAGGAATGAGTAAAAATCTATCATTTAAGAATCGGGGGAATATCCTCTGGAGTACGCTTATAACTATCCTGTGTATTGTCTGTTTTCCAGCCAATCCCCTAGTCCTGACAGGCATCATAAAGGTAGAGTCATACCTCGTATTATTTATCATCGGTTGGGTGGTATGGGCATTCGGCATGGTACTGGTCATGGCTCCTATAGTCATGTTCCCGAGAAGGGGTAGTGTTGCCAAAGGTAAATCATTTGTCCATACCACCCAACTAGTGGATACTGGCATATACGCCATTGTCAGGCACCCGCAATACACAGGTGGAGTCTACGCAATCTTCCTCACCACTTTTTTATGGTATCCCCACTGGCTATTCGGAGTGCTCGGGGCAATAGGCACGGCAGTTGTCTACATGGGTTGTCGAGAGGAAGACCAACGTCTAATCGAGAAGTTCGGGGATGCTTATGTAGACTATATGAAAAGGGTACCTAGAATGAATGTCTTTTTAGGCCTCTACCGCTTCCTGAAGCGTAGAAAGTAGAAATTATCCAGGCCCAAGATGGCTTCTTCTTATGCTATTCTACCCATCACATTCCCCTCCTTTGGTAGGAGTTCTTTTCAACTTTTTTTAGTTTCAAGTCGACCATTGTTTCAATACCAAAATGTGCTGCCGCTCGCAGGTCTTCCAGGGCTTCCGCCTCTGTCTTTCCCAGGCCGACACTGGTCAAAGGTCGCCAGATACAATAGTAACTTTGACTATCATCATCATAGGCAACTATTATTTCGTCATATGGTAGCTGTTCACTATGACTCATTTCTAACCAAAAAATTTCTTTTTGGCTGAGGCTGCGGCCAGGGGAGCTATCGCTATCCACATTGTGATGTTTATCAGCATGGCTGAGACATAGTTAATATCCACACTGATACCAAGCCGCGCGGCGATGACATCCCAGAGAAGCATGAGGAAGAACGAACTCAAGAAGAAACCCGGTATTGCCGCCAATATTCTGAAGTAACCCATTTTAGACCTCCTTTATTTTTATTCTTGTATCACAGACTCGATTGCTTGATAAGCCTGGGAAAGAATCTGGCGAATCTGCTCTGCTTTATCGGCATCCAGGCTGCGAAAGCCGTTACTGAGTAAATGCTCGAGTGCATGGTACTCCTTCATTACCATGACCATCTTGCCAATATTCTTAAAACTCCACTTATGTTTCATCTGCTTTCTCACGCCGTCGGCGATATTACTTTGATTCTCCAGAAATTTAAGGCCTTCTTCCGTAATCGAGTAAATCTTCTTGCCTTCCTGCTCATTGGAACTGGCATATCCCATTTCTTCCAGCATCTGGAGAGTAGGGTAGATAACTCCGGGGCTCGGCTTATAAAATCCGTAGGACTGTTCCTCAAGTTCCCGGATGATGTCGTAACCGTGCCTTGGCTTATCCTTCAACAGGTCTAATATTATATATTTGAGGTCACCCTTATGAAAGGATGCCCAGCGCCGTGAACCTCGGAAAAATCGTTCTTCGTCAAATATCCTATCCCTAAACATTAAATCCTCCTTTTCACTGTATTAATTAATATAGCATAAATAATATCTAGATATATCTAGATATTATTATACACTAAGTCCTTGTTTTGTCAAGGGGTTTCAGGAGATTTATGAGAGAATTTTTCCGGACTATTAGTTGGAATGTAATATTATTGCCTATGGTGGGCGGTAGAGGACTTGAACCTCTGACCTCCTGTGTGTAAGACAGGCGCTCTCACCACTGAGCTAACCGCCCATGGCACGCCTGGCGGGATTTGAACCCGCGACCTCAGCCTCCGCAGGGCTGCGCTCTATCCAGCTGAGCTACAGGCGCATATAAACCCATTCAAATGGTGCCGAAGGAGGGATTTGAACCCTCACGTCCATAAGGACACTACGCCCTGAACGTAGCGCGTCTGCCTTTCCGCCACTTCGGCATCTAATCACTTGCCTCAAATGCTCTCTTTGCCAGAGAGATACAAACAATTGCCAGTATTCCCAAAATGCCTAATGGAAGGACGCAAACAGCCCCGGCTAAAGCTAGACCAAAACTTCTCCTTCTTAAGGCCCAGATGCCGCCTACTATGGCTATTATGCCCAGAACAACAAGAAGTCCTCCCATAATAATAAACCAAGGTGAGTCGACAGGCATAATATGTTCAAACCAGATACCTGGATATAATGCAAAATCCCACAGCCTGAACGGCACGCCGAGCTTTGCTGAAGCCAGCATTGTTCCTCCACCATTTATCTCAAATGCCCCCGCAACTATGCTTAAGACTCCGCCAGCGCTGAGGAACCCGAACCTATCACTTCCATTAGAAGCCATTTCCTGTTCTCCTTATTTCATGGTGGGCAGTACTGGACTTGAACCAGTGACCTCTTGCGTGTGAAGCAAGCGCTCTAACCACTGAGCTAACCGCCCATACTTACTCTCAATGCAAATAGTAACCTGTGACAGCCTCAAAATCAAGCTTGTTACTAACCTTCTGATAATACGATTAGAGCTTCAGATACCACTCAGACCTTCGCGCCTAAACTCTCTCTTTCCCAGGGCGACAAAAATAACTGCTAGTATCCCCAAAAGGCCCGATAGAAGAGCACAAATAGCTCCGGCTAAAGACAAGCCAAACCTCTTCCTTCTTATGGCCAAGATGCCACCTATTACAGCTAATATACCAAGAACAAGAATGGGCAATCCTATAATAAGCAATGCAATAAGCGAATCACTTGGGTGATTCCCTCCATGGACGTCCATAAATAGCCCCCAATCAATCAGACGGCCTGGAAGTAATGGAAAAAGCCCCCACCTTAGCATACGGTAACCGGCTAAAAAAATCGCCACTCCTTCTACAACATTATTTATCTGAAATATCCCCGCTATTATGCTTAAGACCCCACCAGCGGTAAGGAAACCACTCCTATCACTACTATTAGATGCCATTTACTTTTTCTCCTCATTCTATGGTGGGCACTATAGGATTTGACCTTGTGATCTTAAGGGCATGACTCCTTGAACTTAGCACTTTTCCGCCACTTTGGCGTCTAATTCTCTGCTCCAAATTCTCTCTTTCCCAGGGCGATAAAAATAACTGCCAGTATTCCTAAAAGGCCTGATGCAAGGGCGCAGATAGCCCCGGCCAAGGAAAAACCAAATCCCTTTCTTCTTATAGCCGAGATGCCACCCACTACAGCTAGTATACCCAGAACAAGAAAGAGCGCTCCCATAATCGTCTGCCAAATTGGGGGGCCGTAAGCGAAAATATAAAGGTCCTGCAACTCAACCCAAAGGCCCGGCAGGAATGGAAAAATCTCCCATAATGGTATGATGTTAGGGATTATAAAAAATGCCATTAACAATCCACCATTATTTATCTGAAATATTCCCGCTACTATGCTTAAGATTCCGCCAGCTGTAAGTAACCATCTCCCGTGACCATCATTAGATGCCATTTCCTTTTCCTCCTCATTTTATGGTAACTTCTAACAGGCTCAGAATCAAGTTTTCTTTCATCTTTCGACACAGCATGAAAACCATCTTATAACTTTTTCTCTTCTTCTTCTTCTTTCTCTTCTCTTGCATTGGCTTGTTGCAAGCGACTGCCACCGCTTCTTGCTTTGCACTGCAATGCCCTCAAAGGCGCTTCAGAACCCCTACAAGCCTTATCAATAACTCTCTTTAGTTTTTAACTAGTCCCCTCTGAAAACTGCGCTTTCCCGTCCTCTGGACTAAATAATTAATGTTGAGTCGTACTCCCTGACCCATGCCAGTTAGAGCGCGGCTTTGGTGCCAAATAGAGAAGAATAATTGCCAGCAAAGTTACTATAATGCCGCTTAGAAAGGCCAAAGAATAACTTCCAGTGGTGTCAAATATCCACCCACCATATACTGGACCTATCATTAAACCCAACGTATTCACCATGCCTGCACCTCCATAGATAGCAGCGAAATGACTTCTGCCGAAGTAATCAGCAAGGAGCCCCGGTAGTATTGGCGTTAGCCCACCTATGCCTATGCCTATGAGACAAGAATATATATACAGCATGGTCAAATTGGTAGTCTGTAGGAGAACGACGAAAGCTAATACCTGCAGGCTGGCTGCTATCATCATTACGTATCTTTTATCCATGATGTCGCCGAGTTTGCCAAACCCGAGACGGCCGGGAATGCTAGAGGCACAAAGCACGCTCACTGCACCGGCGGCGGCTACTCTATCTATTCCCATGTCCACAGCAAACGCCACTTGATGTGTCAGCCCTATCAAATAAGCCCAGAGCCACAGCAATACGCCTATTGATATTAACCAAAATGACTTCTGTCTTAATGCCTGCCTCAAGGTAGTATCTCTAACTTCCAATCCTTCTTGTTGCCTCCGATCATGTGTCAGCTTTCGCCCTCCCGGTGTCCGCATGATAATAACGCTTATGGGAATGCCAACCAATATAACTATTCCAGCCATGAAGGCAAAGGCAGTCTGCCAATCATACCTGGAGATAAGCCAGCCAGCCAGCGGAGCCATAACTACACCACCCACTCCCATCCCAGTTGTAGCTATACCTAAAGCTGTACTTTTACCGCGGTCAAACCAGGCCTCAACAGCCGTAATAGCAGGAATTGCCTCTATTCCGGCTATACCTGCTGACAGGATGACGCCATAATAGAGGTAGAATTGCCAGGGCTCGGTAGCAGTTGTGAGCAGTAGGAAGCCGAGTCCAGCTATGAGAGTCCCGCTCACCATTACTGGTCGCAAGCCAACCTTGTGAATTAGCCCCCCAACAAGTAAACCCATCGCGCCAAGTACAAAAGTCCCCACTGTCAACGCAAGGGCTGCCTGTGTCCGTGCCCATTCCATCTCCCTCACCATGACATCAAAGAACACAGGAAATGCATAAAAATGTATTCCCATTGAGCAAAATAGTAGAAGAAATGCTCCACCTACTACGCACCAGCCATAGTATATTTTCCTCATATACCTATCCGTAGGACATGCGAACTCAAAGAGGATTGATAAGGAATGATAAGGCGCTACCCGAGTCGCTCCAAATCGGCACGCTGAAGAAGCTTCATTTTTTCTTTGACTTCTCCGATAGTTTCTTCAGCTATTATTTCAGCTCTATTGGCTCCATCACGAAGGACTTGAGCAACATAACCAGGCTTGGAGGTTAAGGTAGCTCGCCTTTCCCTGAATGGCTCCAGATTCGAACTGATGGTCTGAGCCAGTAGCTTCTTACAGTCCACGCAGCCCATGCGAGCGCCACGACATTCCGAAGCAATTTCCTCTACTCGAGCTAGTGTAAAAAACTTGTGGAGGCGGAAAATATTACACGCTTCAGGATGCCCAGGGTCAGACCGATACTTTCGTGCCGGGTCTGTAAAGGCGGTCATCACCCGCTCCGAGATTTCCTCTGGCGAAGCAGCTATTTCAATATGGTTATTATAGCTTTTACTCATCTTTTGAACCCCATCTAGGCCCAAGACTAAAGGAACGTTGGTAAGCTTCGCCTGTGGCTCAGGAAATACAAGGCCGAAAAGGGAGTTAAATCGACGTACTATCTCACGAGCTAATTCTAGATGAGGAAGCTGGTCTTCACCCACAGGAACAACCTCTCCCTTATAAAGGGCGATATCGGCAGTCATGAGAACAGGATAACCTACCAGCCCATAATTGACGTTATGTGGCTGCATCTTAACCGTCTCCTTAAATGTCGGAACACGTAACAACCAGCTTAAAGGAGTCACCATGCTGAACAAAGTATGGAGCTCCATCACTTGTGGAACATGGGATTGAACGAAGATTATGCTCTTTTGTGGGTCAATGCCAGCCGCTAGCCAATCAAGCACCATTTCGTAGGTATCTTCTCGAAGAGATTCTGTCTTCTCCAGAGTGGTGAGAGCGTGAATATCCACCACACAATAGACGCAGTCATATTCCTCCTGAAGGGCAACATAATTCTGCACTGCACCCAGATAGTTACCGATATGCTGTCTGCCTGTGGGGCGCGCGCCAGAGAAAACGCGTTTTCTCATTTGTTTGTGGCAAAGTTTATCACATAGAAGAAACGGCTAACAAGGCTAAGGCAAATTAGTCCAACACCCCACTTGAGAAAGCTGGTCAAGCAAAGCTCTTATTGACTTCTCAAGATAATTAGAGTACTTTTTTAAGCATTTCTGTGAGACATAAGTCACATACATAAAGCTATTTCACGATTTACAATCAGCTTATGTAGAGTGGGAGGGATCGTACTATGAATAATACCAAAGATAATTTAGAGACTGCTTTTGCTGGAGAAAGCCAGGCTAATCGTAAATATTTATTCTTCGCTGAAAAGGCCGAGCAAGAGGGATATAAACAGGTAGCAAAGCTGTTTCGTGCTGCAGCCGACGCCGAGACAGCGCATGCCAGGAATCATCTGAAGGTTATGCAAGGAGTAAAATCAACCAGAGAGAATCTGTTAACTGCAACGGAAGGTGAGAATCATGAGTTTACCGAAATGTATCCTGAATTCATAAAACAGGCTGAGGTGGAAGGCAACGATAAGGCCAAAGATAGCTTTGAACTGGCAAGTAAAGTCGAGCAAATTCATCATGGCTTGTTCGACGCTGCCCTGAACAAGGTTGAAAAGGGTGAGGCTATCGCGGAGAAACCAATATACGTATGCCAATACTGCGGCAACACGGTTGAGGGGGAACCCCCTGAAAAATGTCCAATCTGCGGAGCGCCCAGGAAAATATTCAAGCTCATAGATTAGTTGAACTCTAATAAATCCCGGTGCACGGCAGGAAAGCTGGTGGAAAGATTTGGTAAGAGGATACGTGGGAACAATTCTTCACAGTCCTTCATGCTTGCATCGCTAACTGCAGATTTGTATGGAGTTGATACGAAATGGCTGAAATCAAGGTGGATTGCAAAGGGGAAACTTGCCCTGTTCCTCTAGTTGAGACTCGCAAGGCTTTGAGGAAGGCAAAAGAGGGTGATATTGTAGAGGTTATTGGAACACATCCTGCTTCCAAGAAAGAGATACCGATGGCAGTAAAGGCTTTAGGACTGGAGCTCATTGATGTGCAGGAGGAAGGCGGGATGTGGAAAATAAGAATACGCAAGTAGGAGGAGGGAAAGACTATGGCTGGCAAAGCTACTATAATAGTTCATAGCGGTGACATGGATAAGGTGTATAGTGCCTTTATTGTAGCTAACGGGGCTCTTGCCATGGGGATGGAAGCATCATTGTTCTTCACCTTCTGGGGTCTCCAGCGTCTCAAAAAAGGCGAACTGGAAAAGGGGCCTCTATCGAAAATGCACATGCTGGGCCTTGGAAAATGGATGGTGAAGCGGAGGATGAAGAAAGCCGGGGCGGCGTCTCTGGAGAGGCTGCTGCAGGACTTCCACGAGCTTGGAGGGAAGATACTCGCCTGCGACATGACAATGCAGATAATGGGTATAAAGAAAGAAGACCTCCGTGATGATTTGATATCGGACTACTGCGCAGTCGGTACCTACATAGATGAGGCTAAGGATTCAACAGTAACACTGTTTATATGATGGGGGAGGAAATGGCAGACGGACTTATTTACCTGGACAATGCAGCGGCTACCCGTTTGGATGAGCGGGTGATGGAGGCGATGAGACCGTATTTATTTGATACATATGCGGTTGCCACCTCAGAGTTTGGCTATTCCCAAGGAATAGAAGCTCGAGAGGCGTTAGACGGAGCCAGAGAGGCTATAGCCAATGCATTAGGTGCCACCCCCGAAGAGTTCATTTTTACTTCGGGAAGCACCGATTCCTCTAACATTGCCCTAAAAGGAGTGGCACTGGCCCTCGGTAAGAAGAAAGGCAAACACATAATTGTGTCAAAGATAGAGGATTTCCCTGTACTTCACAGCGCACAGGCGCTGGAAAAACAGGGTTTTGAGGTAACCTATCTGGATGTGGATGGAGAGGGCTTTGTGGATCTTGACCGGCTCAGAGATTCCATAACCAATGAGACAATTCTAGTTTCCATCCAGCATGCCAACCAGGAAATAGGTACCATCCAGGATATCAAAGCTGTCGGTCGTATCTGCCGTGAAAAAGGGGTGCTTGTTCACACTGATGCTACCCATACATTTACGCGAGTCCCTCTGGACATGAAGAAGATAGCTGTGGACCTGGTCACTGTGTCGGCACACACTATCCACGGCCCCAAGGGCACAGGAGGCCTGTGCACCCGCCAAGGAACACAAATAGCCAAGTGGGTGGACGGCGGATTTCAGGAATTCAATCTCCGGGCGGGACTGGAAAACATACCTGGGGCAGTAGGATTTGCCAAAGCTGTGGAACTGGTCACCCCTGAAGAGACCAAGCGCCTGCAAGAAATGCGAGACCGCCTTATTGACCGCATGCTTCTGGAGATACCACACAGCACCCTGAATGGACCTCGGCAGAAGAGGCTCCCACAGAATGCCAATATCACATTCCACTTTGTGGAGGGCGAGTCCATCACCCTTCATCTCGACATGCGTGGTTTTGCCGTGAGCACCGGCTCCGCCTGTTTTAGCCGCTCTCTGGAGGCCAGCCATGTCATATCTGGAATAGGCGGCGACCACGAAAGGGCGCACGGGTCAATACGCTTCACCTTTGGGCGTTACAACACTGAGGAAGATGTGGACACTGTTGTCCAGGCATTAGCTGAGATAGTGAAAGAACTTAGAAGCATCAGTCCCCTGGGCAAGAACGAAGAAAAGGAGGAGACCTAGATATGAAATTCCCATATAGCGACATAGTACTGGAACACTTTCGACACCCACGCAACGTGGGTAAAATTAAGAATCCGGATGGCAAGGCAACCGAAGGCAGCCCAGCCTGCGGGGACATGGTATCTGTCTATATAAAAGTTGACCCCAAGACGAATACTATGGCGGATGTCAAGTTTGAGTCTTACGGCTGTGCTTCCAACATAGCTACCGGCTCTATAATTACGGAGCTAGCCAAGGGTAAGACATTGGATGAAGCAAAGAACATTACCTGGAAAGAAGCTTCAGACGCTCTGGGAGGTCTTCCCAAAATTAAAGCTCATTGTTCGGTACTTGCCGTAGAAGGCTTGCGCTCGGCTATACAAAATTATGAAGAGCGCCACGGCCTTGTCAAAGAAAAGAAGCCGACCACGGTGGAGGTAGTCCGTCAGCGCCTCAGGAAAGTCGTAAACCCTCTGACTGGGTTAAACGTGGTGCGCACAAACCTGGTGCAAGATATTAAGGTAAAGGACGGAATCGTTCGTGTGCTTGTTGATTTGCCTCGAGACCACCAGTTTGCCCACAACATAAAGGACGAAATACTGGAGAAGATAGAGCCCTTATGGGACGTCAAAGAGGTGGTGGTCGAATTCACAGAATAGTATAACGGCTATAAGAGGTAGTTGGTAGCGCATACCGGGTTCGATTTCCAGCACACGCCTATTAAGACAACGAAGAAATTCAGCCTTCGACGAATTCTCTGATATAGGAATTAACCAGTCCCGGCTTTTCATGAATGACCCAGTGCGAGCCATCGGGAATGCGCTTGATGGTCAGGTCTGGTACATAGTTTTCCAAACCTTCCAGGTTTCCTGTAAGCAGATACTTGTCTTTCTCACCCCAGATGACCAGCGTCGGCACCACGACCGTAAACAATGAAGGGTCTGCGGACAAGCTATCGTCGCTTTCACCTGTAAAAGAGCCGAGATGGGCGGCTCGATAATAGTTTAAGCCACCAGTCAGTGCCCCAGGTTGCGACCAGGCTTCGATATATGCTTTCTTGTCCTCTTCTGTGAAATAGCCCTGATTTATACCGTCCTCTAAAAGGCTATCGACAAGTATTGCATAGTTGTTTCTTGCCAGTATTTCTTCAGCCTCAGGAGTCCGATGCACCAGAATATACTGGCTGGCTTTCTGCTGCGACGGATTATCACGGAGCTCACGCAGAAAGGTAACAGGATGTGGAGCATTAATTATTATGAGCTTCTCCAGATATTCAGGATGACGCATTGCGAACGGCCAAGCCACCCCACCACCCCAGTCATGAGCCACGAGGATGAACTTCTTATACCCAAGGTGCTCAGCAAGAGTACGGATATCTTCGATTAGATATTTCATTCGATATTGCTCGACTTCGACAGGTTTCGATGATAAGTTGTAGCCACGCATGTCTGGAGCTACAGCCCGGTAATCTCGTCCGAATTCAGCAAGTTGATTCTTCCACTCGTACCAGAACTCAGGAAAACCGTGGAGGAACATTATCAATTTCCCCTTGCCCACCGCTACATAGTGGAGGCGTATGTTATTGACATCAGCATATTTATGTTCGAACATATTTTTTCTTAGCGGCATAGTATCCTCCTTAATCCCATATTATGCTCAAATCAATATCACAGCGAAGTCAGATAAATCATCTGAGAGTATGTGCTCTGGTACTCCTTTTGTCAGTACCCCTGGATAAAGATAGGACTCCTTCAAAGGAAGTCCTACATATCAACAAAACTGGTAGCGCATACCGGATTCGAACCGGTGATCTCCTCCTTGAGAGGGAGGTGTCCTAGGCCTCTAGACGAATGCGCCACACCGGCTGGACACTCGGGCCCTATACAGAACTTTCCAAGGCCAGACTTAGTCCCAAGATTACGCCAGCTACCTGGGAAGTCGGGCTCTTTGTCTCCGCAGTCATAACTATTATACAACAGAAATACAACAGGCAATACAGGATCCAGATTTGCTTACGGGGACTTTCCTGGACAATTACTGTGCGGCTTCATAGTTGAAATTGCGTACACTTTGTTATAGCTTGAACTTTCCCTTGAAATATGTATGCTTCACATCTTTGGCTTTTGTTTTTGCCCATGATTCCAAGCCCATTTTCTTTATTAAACACAGATTAAAAACTTTGGTATTGTGAGGCACTTCGGATGCTCTGTCTGCATAGGGGTGAAGATTGTCACATGGAAAGTCAGAACACTGATAACAAAAGTCAAGCTTTCTTTTAGTGATGCACCTGTAAACACTACAGGGTTCAGTCCAGTTAAAAAAAGCTGGTTTCCCTGCCTCTTCACGACACCCTTTACATACCGCTTGCTCAAATGGGATGCCACGGTTCTTGGAAATTTTAGCTCTCAGTTCCTCGTTCTCATTCGCCAGGTACATTAAACAGTTAAAACAATCTAATCCGCACGGCGCCGTCATCCATTTATAGTTCATGATTTTGCCTCTCTTCCATTTATCTCTTTTACACCAATTAGAAGCTAGTTTGAGGTGATTTTATTATATATCTTGGCTGGGGATCCAGGATTCGAACCTGGCCTAACTGATCCAGAGTCAGTCGTCCTACCGCTAGACTAATCCCCAGCAGGTTAATATTATAGCTGTTCCTCT
>Ga0307438_1000469_pt1 | contig 31468 bp, 32 predicted proteins | sample SalMarWE160110MG_FD_202144 | JGI IMG/M metagenome (GOLD analysis project Ga0307438, IMG submission 202144) | Salt marsh sediment microbial communities from the Plum Island Ecosystem LTER, Massachusetts, United States - WE1603-110 | ecosystem: Environmental > Aquatic > Marine > Intertidal zone >... | reverse complement strand
TGCCATTTTATAAAAGTTATTTTCGAAAATGAAGCTGCCTGAGGTTGGCTCGTCCATTATGGCCCCAACTTTGTCATGTCCTCGATCCGCTTTATCTCCCTTTTCCCTCCGATGTAGACGGGGGTCCGCTGGGAGACCGCTTCCGGCTTGATGGATAGAAGGTCGCGTCGCCCATCGCTTGCAGCGCCGCCTGCCTGGGAGACTATGAAGCCCATCGGGTTCGCCTCGAACAGTAGCCTCAGCTTCCCCCCCTCTCCCCCGGCGTAGGCCGGGTAAGTGTAGACCCCGCCCCTGTGCAGTATCTGGTGGACGTCGGCGACGAAGCTGCCGCTGTACCTGAGCTTGTATCCCTCCGCCTCAAGCCCCTCTATATACGCTCTGTGAGCTGGGAGCCAGTCACGCCGCAGCGCGCCCGGCGCGTATATCTTCCCCTCCGGCATGGTGACGCCTTCCTCCTGCAGGGTGAACTCTCCCTCGTGGTTCAACACGAACTCGTGGACGCCGTCCCTCAGGCAGTAGGTCAGCGTCGTGAGCGGCCCGTACAGGACGTAAGCCGCCCCCAGCATACTCTCCCCGGGGCATATGACGCCTCCCCTGTGGATGCCGACGATGGTCCCCACCGTGAGGTTGACGCCGATGAGGGAGGAGCCGTCCAGGGGGTCGATTGTCACCCCGAGGTCGGAGGCCGAGTCCTCGAAGGTCAGCACACCCGGCTGCTCCTCGGAGGCGAGGCACCGCACCAGCCCGGAGTCCCTCAGCTCGGAGATCAGAAGCTCGTCGGCCCACACGTCCATGGCGGCCTGTCTTTCGCCGTAGACGTTCGAGGAGCCTGAGATCCCCCGCCTGGCGGCGAACCCCTTGCTTATGGTCTTGGCTGCCTCGCCGACGCGAAGAATCAATTGCTTTACGTCCTCGTCGTGTTCTGAGAGATGGGTCTCCAGGTTCACCCGGTTCACCTTGGATGCGGTGAAGAGTCGCCACCCGTATATAAAACGAGACGCCGGAAACCTGTATGATGGTCGTTAATTGGCTGGGGCGTTCAAAGCCCCACGGATGGACGTTCCTTTTATTGCATTTTTCTGTTAAAACTAGGCTCTCGTTTAGCCGGTATATGCGTTAAACTTAAATCACCTGTTGGGGTGGGTTGATCGGCTCGGTGAGATTATGGGCTGCACAGTGGTCGTTGACGGATTCTTCGGGGACGGAGGCAAGGGAAAGATAGTGTCATACCTCGCGGTGTCTGACGACGCCGTCGTGGTCGCCAGGGGCGGCGTGGGGCCCAACGCGGGCCACACCGTCGTCAAGGACGGCGTCAAGTACAAGCTCAGGATGGTACCCTGCGGCTTCGTGAACGAGAGGACGCTCCAGCTGGTGGGGCCCGGCGTGGTCGTGAACCCAGAGGTCTTCCTGAAAGAAGTCGAGGAGACGGGCATCGAGGGCCGCGTGGGGCTGGACCCCCAGTGCGCCATAATAGAGCCCAAGCACATCGAGCTTGACCGTAAGGGCCACCTCAAGAAAAAGATAGAGACAACCGGCACCGGGACAGGCCCATGCAACGCCGACAGGGCCATGCGCACCGCCAAGATGGCGAGGGAAATACCCGAACTCAAGCCCTACATAAAGGACGTGCCGCTTCTCGTGAACGAAGCGCTGGACGGCGGCGAGAACGTGATACTCGAAGGGACCCAAGGCACCTACATCAGCCTCTACCACGGTGGGTACCCGTACGTCACCAGCAACGACGTCTGCGCCGCCGCCATATGCAGCGACGTAGGCGTCGGCCCCACCCGGGTCGACGAGGTGGTGCTCGTCTGCAAGGCGTACGTCACCCGTGTAGGCGCTGGGCCTCTGGAGGGCGAGATCAGCGGCGAGGAGGCCAAACGGAGAGGCTGGGACGAGTACGGCACCGTCACGGGCAGGCAGAGACGGGCGGCGCCCTTCAACCACGGACTGGCGAAGAGGGCGGCCATGATCAACGGAGCCACACAGCTAGCGGTGACCAAGCTGGACATACTGTACCCCCCGTGCAGAGGCGTAGACAGCTACGACGACGTACCCGACGAAGCCAAGGCGTTCATAGCCGAGATCGAGGAAAAGGTGGGGCTGCCGGTCACCCTCATAGGCACAGGCCCCGGCGTAGAAGAGATCATAGACCGGAGATAGCTACCCGAACAAGCCCCTCTTCTTGTCCAGCTCACGGCCTAGCTCCTCTATGAGCCGCCGCTGCTTTCTGGTCACCCTCTTGGGCACCGTGACGGTTATGTGGACCAGCTGGTCGCCGTGCCCGAAGCGGCCCCGGATGCCCTTCCCCCTCATGCGGAGGATGTCGCCGTTCTGGGTGCCCGACGGCACCTTCAGTGTCTCGGCTCCCCTCAGCGTCGGGACCTCGATCTCGGTTCCCAGAGCCGCCTGGGGGAACGACACCTCGGCCTCGTAGATGACGTCCGCGCCGCGCCGTATCAGGTGCTCGTGGGGCTTTATCCTGACCATCACGTAGAGATCGCCGGGGGGGCCTCCGTACCTCCCCGCCTCGCCCTGTCCACGGAGCGTCAGGTAGACGCCGTCATCGATTCCCTCGGGCACGGAGACCTGTATGGTGCGCCTCTTCTCCTCCAGGCCGTCGCCGCCGCATACCTTGCACGGGGTCTCGGCAGTACGCCCCCTGCCGTTGCACCTTGGGCACGTGGTGACCGTTATCATCTGGCCGAATAGGCTCTGGGTCCTCTGCTGTATCTGGCCCGAGCCGTTACACCTTGGGCACGTGGATACCTGGGTCCCGGGCTCGGCTCCGTCGCCGCCGCAGCGGCTGCACCTTTCGAGGCGGTTGAGGCTCAGCTCCACCGTGGTGCCGAACGCCGCCTGCTCCAGGGTGATCTCCACCCGCGCCTCCAGGTCCCTGCCCCGCCTGGGGCCGCTGCGGCTGGCTGTCCTGAAGCCGCTGAACCCGCCGCCGAAGCCCCCGCCGAAGATGCCTCCGAAGATGCGGCTGAACAGGTCGTCGCCGAAACCCATCTCCCTGAATATGCTGCTGAAGTCGGCGCCCCTGAATATGTCCTCGGTGCTGTAGGCTCCGCTGATGCCCGCGTGGCCGAACCTGTCGTACTGCTGCCGCTTCTGCTCGTCGCTGAGCACCGCGTATGCCTCGCTTATCTCCTTGAACCTGTCCTCGGCGTCGGGCTCCTTGTTCCGGTCCGGGTGGTACTTGAACGCCAGCTTCCTGAACGCCCGCTTCACGTCGTCCTGAGAAGCGCCGCGTTCGACGCCCAGAACCTCGTAGTAGTCACGCTTCTCAGACAAATCTTCACGTCCGCCCAGTTACGCTGATTCTTCCGATACCCTCGGTTAATAAACGTTACCAGCTAGGATGAAAAATGTGTTGGGCTACCTGGGGGAGTCCGGGTGCCACTTCCTCTGTATCTCCAGGGTCTTCCTCATGCCCGTCTCCTCCAGGTGCTCCACGATCTTGTCTAGAGGCGTATGCTCGGCGATCTGGTCTTCTTGGGATGCCAGCCTGAGCAGCAGCCTTGCCATTACCATGGCGCCCTCCATGAGGTTCCGCGGGTCCACCTTGTCCATCATGTCCGCCGTGGTGTGCCCCCAGCCCCTGCCCACTATGAGCTGCTGGATGCTGGGCTCGGCGTGCATGTATATGCATGGGACCCCCTGCATGTAGAAGGGCCAGTGGTCGCTTGCCGCGGACGTCCCCTCGAGTATCTCCGACGGGTACCTGGTCTCCTCAAGGAACTCCTCGAGCCAGTCCTTCATCCCGGGTGGCTGGTAGACCGTGAACGCGGCGTGGTGGGTGCCCTGCTTGTACGCCAGGCCCCCCAGCTCCAGGTTCACCATGATCGCCGTCTCTGGCATGTCGTCGACGTGGTTCGCGACGTAGCAGGTGCTCCCTGTGACGCCTATCTCCTCGCAGGCGAAGCAGATGAACCTGATGCCCCTCCTCAGCCTGCCTCTGTGTTGCTTGAGGACGCGGGCCAGCTCCATGGTGACCACGGTGCCGCTGAGGTTGTCCATGGCGCCCGTGGCTATGTCGTGGCCGTCGTAGTGGCCGCCCACCACTATCCACTCCTCGGTCTCGCCGGGGAGTTCCGCGACTATGTTCGCGGACTCGCTGCTTGGGACGACCTTGCTGCCGTCGCTGAGCCTTACCCTCAGCGTCTTGCCCTTGGCGAGCCTCAGCATGTGGCTTCCCGTCTCCAGGCTCACACCCACGCCGATGATCTCGCCTCCCATCCTGTAGCTGGGTCTGAGGCTGCCCGTAGGCGGCAGCTGCCCCGGGTTGTGGTTCATGAAGATGAAGCCGGATGCGCCGTACTCCACGGCGTACCCGTACTTGGTGCGCCTGTGCACCCGTTTCCCCTTGGGGCTGGTGGCGCTGCTGCACATCACTATCTTGCCCTTGACGTCCCCGGGGTCCACGGCCTCGAACTCCTCGGGGCTACCGGTGCCCAGGTCTATGACCTCTGCCTCAACCTCTCCGCCGGGGCTCATGGCCAGGCTTATGGCCGTGAACTCCCGTTCAGCCGGAGCCGTCATCACGAGCTTGACGGGGCCCCGCCTCCACCCGTTGTACTTGAAGGGCTCTGCGTGGGCGTCCGTGTAGCCGTACCCTTTGAGCTTCTCGACCATGTACCTCTGGGCCTCCTTCTCGCTGGGGGTCCCGGCGAAACGGCTGCCTATCTCGTCGGCCATCACGAGCATGTTCTGGTGTATCTGGTTGTTCTGCCAGATGTCGCCGATGAGCGCTCTCTCGGCATCCAAATGAACCTTGCTTAGCATATGGATCAGTTAGAAACCGTTAAACGTATTATAAGGGGTTACCCGTCCGGGATGATGTAGTAGGTGATGAACTTGCCCTGGCTCGACCCCCTGAGGTAGACGGCGCTGAACCATATGACGTACTCGTCCTCGGAGCAGTGGATGCCGTCGTGGATGCTGTAGTCGTATACGGGGGCGGTCAGGGAGTCCCTGAACATGAGGTAGAACTCGGTCCACTCCACGATCTCCCTTCTCTCGATCCGTACGGCGTTCTTGAACCTCTGCTTTACCTCCTCCTCGTACTCGTCGATCTCGCCCCAGGCCACGGTCTCGTCTATCTCGTAGCCCCGGGCCTTTAGCAGCTTGACCCTCCTGGCGTACTCTTTGCCACGGACGGACATCTGAGTCCCGGCCACCGCCATGACGACGGCTATGATCAGCCCGGCGGCTATTATCATCTTCTTCTCCTTTTTTTCGTCCTTCTTGTGGTAGCCCACTTGGTACGCCGTAGCTGAGTCGTTGCCGGCGTCTAAAAATGGTTAAGGAAGAGAAATATCTAGGCTGGTTATGTGTCAGGGAACAGGGTTACTGCTTCTTGTCCTCGTCCACGACCTTGTAGTCGGCGTCCACGGTCTTCTTGCCCTGCTCCTCTTGGGGGCCCTGTTGCTGTCCGCCCGGGGCCTGCTGGGCCTGCTGCGCCTGCTGGGCCGCGGCCGCCTGCTTGTATATCTCCGAGCCGGCCTCCTGGGCGACGCTCTTCAGCTCCTCCATCTTGGCCTTGATCTCGGCGACGCTGCCCTCCTTCACGGCTTCCTTCAGGGCGTCCAGGCTGCCCTGTATCCGTGCCTTGGCGTCCCCGCTGATCTTGTCGGCCAGCTCCCCGAGCATCTTCTCGGTGCTGTAGATGAGGGCGTCGGCCTCGTTCCTGGTCTCGGCCTCCTCCTTGGCCCGCTTGTCTGCCTCGGCGTACTGCTCGGCCTCGCCTACCATGCGCTCCTTCTCGGCGTCGCTGAGCTTGGTCGATGCCTTGATGGTTATGCTCATCTGTTTACCCGTCCCCAGGTCCTTTGCCGTGACGTCGAGGACGCCGTCGGCGTTGATGTCGAAAGTCACCTCGATCTGGGGTACGCCGCGGGGCGCCGGGGGTATGCCCTCCAGGTTGAAGCTGCCGAGGCTGATGTTGTCCTTGGCCATGGCCCTCTCGCCCTGGAGCACGTGGATGGTCACAGCGGTCTGCATGTCCGCGGCTGTGCTGAATACCTTGGTCTGCTTCGTCGGTATCGTGGTGTTCCTGTCGATGACCTTGGTCAGGACGGCGCCCAGGGTCTCGACGCCGAGGCTCAGCGGCGTCACGTCCAGGAGCACTATGTCGTCTATCTCGCCTGCGAGCACCGCGCCCTGGATGGCGGCGCCTATGGCGACGCACTCCATGGGGTCGATGCCCCGCTCCATCTTCTTGCCCACGAGTTCCTCGACGGTCTTCTGGACGAGGGGCATCTTGGTCATGCCGCCGAAGAGGACCAGCTTGTCTATCTTGTCTGGCGTGAGCCCCGCGTCCCTCATGGTGCTCATGATGGGCGCCTTGACCTTGTTGACTATGGGCGCCGCGATCTGCTCCAGCCTCGCCCTGTTCATGGTTATGTGGAGGTTCTGAGGGCCGTCCTGGTTCATGGCGATGTAGGGGAGGTCGATGTCGGTGGTGAGCAGGTTGCTCAGCTCTATCTTGGCCCGCTCCGCCGCCTCCTTGAGCCTCGCCATGGCCTTGAGGTCGCCGGTGAGGTCGATGCCCGTGTCTCTCCTGAACTCGGCGACGAGGTAGTCCATTATGGCCTTGTCCACGTCGGCGCCGCCCGTCTGGGTGTCGCCGCTGGTGGAGAGGACCTCGAAGACGCCGCCGCCGAAGTCCATTATGGTGGTGTCGTTGGTGCCGCCGCCGAAGCTGAACACCAGTATCTTGAGCTCCTGGTCGCTCTTGTCCAGGCCGTAGGCGAGGGCGGCGGCGGTGGGCTCGTTCACTATCCTGGTGACGCTGAGGCCCGCGATCTCGCCTGCGTCGATGGTGGCCTGCCTCTGGTTGTCGTTGAAGTGGGCGGGCACCGTGATGACGGCCTTGGATATCTTCTCGCCCAGGTAGGTCTCCGTGTCACGCAGTATCTTCTGGAGTATGAATGCGCTGATCTGCTGGGGCGTGTAGTCCTTCCCTTGGAGGGTTATCTTCCTGCCTGTGCCCATGTGGCGCTTCGCCTCCCTGATGGTGCCCTCCGGGTTGGTTATGGCTTGCCTCCTGGCGGGCTCGCCCACGAGCAGCTTTCCGTCCTTGGTGAAAGCCACCACGCTGGGGAACATCTTCCCTGCCACCGTGGGTCCCTCCGCGGAGGGTATCACCGCCGGCTTCCCTCCCATCATGAGCGCCGCGGCGCTGTTAGTAGTACCTAGGTCTATGCCTAGAATCTTCTCTCTCTTGGTCTCGTTACTCATCTTTGTCTTCCTCCTTACTCTCGTTGGGGCCGCGGGCTACCTTGACCACGCTAGCTCTGAGGACCCGGTCCTTATACATGTAGCCCCTCCTGACCTCCTCCACCACCGTCCCGTCTGGCTCCTCCTCTGTCTCGACCTCCATGACGGCGTCGTGCCTGTACGGGTCGAAGGGGCGTCCCTCGGCCTCTATGGCGTGGACCCCCTCGGCCACCATGACGTTCTGCATCTTCTTCAACACCATTTCCATGCCTTGGACAAGTTTCTCCTTGTCCGCGTCCCTGGTGGCGAGTATCTCCATCTCGTCCATCAGAGGAAGCAGCTGCTGGAGGAGGCCGCCGTTGGCCTTGTCCATGAATTCCTGCATCCGTTTGTGGCTCTGTTTCTGGATGTTCTCCAGGTCGGCCTTGGCGTACTTGAGCTGGCTCAGGTACTTCCCGGCTTCCTTCTCTTTCTCCTCGAGCTTGCTCTCGAGTTCCTCGACCCGCTGCTGCAGCTCCTTCTTGGTCGGCTTCTTCGGTGTCATGGCGGTGTTCCTCAGGCTTTTCCTTTGTAGAGTGAGTCTGTCATTTATTTTCTTTACGGTATGTCATAAATATGACAATTTATAAGGTTTTGTGTACATCCAGCGTCGCGGCGCATAAACTCTGCAATCAGTTAAACCGATAGGATGGACGTGGTCTTTTCGAGCAGATACATGAGATAGACGACGAGGACGCCTAGGCCGACCTTGATGTATAACGGCATGAATGAAAGGAATCCTCTCACTGAACCCTGTCTGCTCACAGGAAATGAACATTTAGCAGCCATTAAAAGCGTTTTTCAGAATCAGATCAGAATCCTCGGTCACACCTCGGCAGCGTCAACCACCTTGAAATCCATCACCTTGGCTAGGTCCCTTGAGGCGAGCTCTATCCCGTAGAGGTGGTTACCGGAGCCGAAGTTGACCTTCTCTACATCGAACACGCGTTCATCGACGTACAACGGAATATCCAGCGTCAGTGGGCACACCGCTCCGGGCTTGAACCCCGTGGCCTCCTCCACCTCGTCAGGCGCCGCGACGCTCGCCTTACCAATGACTCCCCGCAGCTTCCGGAAATCGATCCTGTCCCGTCCCCTCAGGAACACCGCGTGCATGCGCCTATCTCTGTCTTTGAGTACAATCGTCTTACATATCTCGTCGGGGTCCACCCCGTCCTTGGCGTACCTCACCACGTCCTCGACCGTGACGGCTCTATCGCTGAGCTCGATTAACCGGTAATCTACGCCCTTCTCATCGAGAAGCCTAGCCAACGCGGGTCCCATGCCCATGATATCGTGGCTGCCGTTGAATAACTGTTCGACTCGAACCACGTCTTTTATAGCGGGTGCCTTCCATCATAGAAGATCAATGGTAGATTCCCATGAGTGAAGGCTTGAACATCGTCGTCCCCATAAAGCAGGTCCCGGAGACGACCGAGGTGCAGTTTGACGAGGAGACGGGGAGGCTCATACGCGAGGGCGTCGCGGCCATAATCAATCCCTTCGACGAGTACGCCATCGAGGAGGCGTTACGCATAAGGGAGAAGCACGGGGGCACCGTGAAGGCCATAACCATGGGGCCGCCGTGGGCGGCGGACGCCCTCAGGGACGCCATAGCCATGGGCGCCGACGAGGGGTGGCTGGCCACCGACCGTGCCTTCGCTGGGGCGGACACTTGGGCCACAAGCCTCACGCTGGCCAGGTGCATCGAGCACATGGGCGCCCCCGACCTCATAGTATGCGGCCTCAAGACCACGGACGGCGACACCGGCCAGACTGGCCCCGAGATGGCTGAACACCTAGACATACCCCACGTCTGCTACGTAAGCGAGATAACCGAGATCGGCGGCGGCAAGGTGACCCTGAAGAGGAACATGGACGAGGGCGTCGAGACCCTGGAGGCACCCATGCCCCTCCTCGTCACCGTGGGCAAGGACATCAACCAGCCCCGGCTCGCCACCCTCAGGGGCCGCCTCAAGGCCAAGAAAGCCGAGATCCGGGAGATCACAAACCAGGACCTCAAGATGCTCCCCGACGAGGTGGGCCTGGACGGCAGCTACACCAGGGTCGTGAAGGTTTTCGAGCCCGAGGCCCCCGAGGCCGGGGAGATAGTGGAGGGATCCCCGGACGAGCTGGCCGACGCCATACTGGCGAAGCTGCAGGAGTGCAAGGTGATCTAGATGGGCGAGATACCTGTTAGGGTAACGGACGCCTGCACCGGCTGCGGCTTATGCGTGGACGTCTGCCCCTTCGGCGCCATAGACATGATCGAAGGTAAGGCCGTCATCAACGAGGCATGCAGGGCCTGCGGCCAGTGCGTGGACGCCTGCCCCGTCGGAGCCATCGAGATGAGCGAGGCCGAGGCCGTAGACCTCTCCGACTACCGTGGCGTCATGGTGTACGCCGAGCAGCGGGGCGGAAGGGTCCACCCCGTGAGCTACGAGCTGCTGGGGGAGGCACAGGAGCTAGCCGCCCAGCTAAGCGAGCCAGTCTACGCCGTCATCGTCGGCAGCGGACTGAAGGACGGCGCAGATGAGCTCGTCAACAGGGGCGCAGACAAGGTGTTCCTGTACGACGACCCGGCGCTCGCCGAGTTCAGGGACGACCCGTACACCGACGTGCTGGCGCGGTGCTGCAGGGACGAGAAGCCCAGCATATTCCTCATAGGCGCCACGAGCCTCGGCAGGAGCCTGGGGCCCAGGGTCGCCGCCAAGCTGCGCACCGGGTTGACCGCGGACTGCACCTACTTGGACATAGACCCCGAGACTGGGCTGCTCAGGCAGACGAGGCCCGCGTACGGCGGGAACATAATGGCCACCATCATAACGCCCAGGAGCAGGCCCCAGATGGCCACAGTCAGGTACAAGATGTTCCCCGAGGCCGAGAAGATGGACAGCCCCGACGGCGTCGTGGTGGAGAAGCCCGTCGACATGTCAACCGTCCGGGACAGGGTCAAGGTGCTAGGCTTCGACGAGGCCAAGGAGCAGATCAGCATAAGCGAGGCCGACCTCATAGTCTCGGGCGGCCTCGGCATGGGCGACCCCGACGGCTTCAAGCTCATCGGCGAGCTGGCCCAGACCCTGGGGGCCGCCGTGGGCGCCTCCCGGCCCACCGTCGACGAGGGCTGGATAGACTACAGGCACCAGGTGGGCCTCAGCGGCAGGACCGTCAGGCCCCAGGTCTACGTGGCCTGCGGCATAAGCGGCGCCGTCCAGCACCAAGCCGGCATGAAGACGAGCGACGTCATAATCGCGGTCAACAAGGACCCGGAGGCCCCCATATTCAAGATATCCAGCCTCAGCGTTGTCGGGGATTTATATGAGGTGGTTCCCCGTCTCATCGAGAAGATAAAGGAGCAACGAGGAGATGCCTGAATACAGCAAGGTGACGCCTGAACTAAAGAGACAGATAGAAGCCATAGTGGGGCCGGAGAACGTCTCCTCCAGCCCGGAGGACTTGGAGAAGCACGCCGTGGACGAGAGCCCGCTGGAGCCCCACCCGCCGCAGCTGGTGGTTCGGCCGGCATCGACCGAGGAGGTGTCCAGGGTGATGAGGCTGGCCAACATGAACCTGGTCCCCGTCACACCTCAAGGCTCCAGGACCGGCCTCAGCGGCGCCGCCCACCCCATCCACGGCGGCGTCGCCCTGAGCCTGGAGAGGATGAACCGCATACTGGAGATCGACGAGGACAACCTCATGGCGGTCGTGGAGCCGGGGACGTTGGTCAGCGACATCCACGAGGCCACCGAGGCCCTGGGCCTATACTACCCGCCCGACCCTGGCCAGGAGTCGGGGAGCATCGGCGGCAACATCTCCACCAACGCGGGCGGGATGAGGGCCGTGAAGTACGGCGTGACCAGGGACTTCGTCAACGGCCTGGAGGTGGTTCTCGCAGACGGCGAGGTGATAGAGGTGGGCGGCAAGAACATGAAGGACAGCACCGGGTACAGCCTCATAGACATCATCATCGGCAGCGAGGGGACCCTCGGCGTCGTAACCCGGGCCACGCTGCGGCTCGTCCCCAAGCCCAAGCTCACGGCGCTCATATACGCGCCTTTCAACTCAACCATCGACGCCGTCAACGCCGTCAGGGAGATAATAAGCCAGAAGATAATGCCCTACGGCCTCGAGTACATGCCCCAGCACACGGTGCTCACCGTCGAGAGGTACCTGGAGAAGAAGGTGATGCCGGACAACACCCACCCCGCGTACCTACTGGTGGCCGTGGAGGCCAACACCCCCGAGGAGCTTGAGCGACAGCTGGAGACGGCGGGCATGGTATGCCTAGACATGGGGGCCGTGGACGCCTACATAGCCGACACCGCCGGCAGGCAGGATCTTATCTGGGAGGGCAGGAAGGCCCTGTTCGACGCCTACATAGCGCTGTACACGGTGGACGAGGCCGACATCTGCATACCCAGGAACAGGATACCAGAGTACGTCGAGCGCGCCGAGGCCATAGGTGAGAAGCACGGGGTGATGCTGGTTCCCTTGGGCCACGCCGGTGACGGCAACCTCCACTACAACATAATCAAGCGGGATGAGACATCGATGGAGGAGTGGCCTGGGCTCATGGAGGCCGCGCTCAGCGACCTCATAGCCATGTCCCACGAGATGGGGGGGACGGCTTCAGGCGAGCACGGGCTGGGCTACACCAAGAGGCACTACCTGGAGCGCGAGGTGGGGCCCCGGCAGGTGGCGCTCATGAAGGGGATAAAGGCGGCCTTCGACCCCAACGGGATACTGAACCCAGAGAAGGTCTGGATCTAGTACTCCCTGTACATCTCCGCCAGCGGGTGGCCCTTGCAGGTGAGGCCGAACGCCTTGTACCACCCGAAGGGGCTTTTATGCACGGTGAGCCCCTCGGCCTCCAGCGCCTCCTTGAGGTCGCCGAGGAACCGCTTGGCGCGTCTGGGGCTGCCGAGCTCATGGCTTAGATGAGCGTAGGGGTACAACACGACATTACTGCAGCCGATGCGCCCCGTGTCCGTCTTGATGTTCCCGACGTAGGCCTCTATGATCTCCGGCTCCCGGTCCACGTCCCTCTTCTCGAAACAAGTGAAACAGACGAGCGCGTTCTCGTACGCGCCCTCCTTGGGGCTGGCGGGGTGCTCCGCGACGGGGGTCTCCTTGGTGACCTTGTAGCTGAACTCCGAGCAGTGAAGCTGTAGAACCTTCAACGTTTATCGGTTGAATGACGCCACAGAAGGTTTTAGGGGTTTCTACTCTTGCGTCTAGCCGTCCTTGGCTGCGTCGATGAGCTTCTCGGCCTGCTTCTCGCTGAGTCTCGTTTTCTCGGCTAGCTTCGCGGCGTCCGCCTTTGCTACCTTGGCGACGGTGTCGTATCCTCCGCCAACCAGCTTCTCCTCCGTGGCCTTCCCGACTCCCTTGATCTCGGTGACGGGCTTGCTCGGCTTCGCCGCAGGCGCCGCCTTCGGCTTAGCCTTTGGCTCGACTTTCGGTGGCGCCGCTTTCTCTGCGGGCGCCTTGGCCGCCCCCGCCTTGCTCAGCTTTATGGTCATGCATGAGACGTTCCGCGTGGAATCCCCGTCCGATAGCTTCTCGGTGTCTATGGTGATTTTGGGCTTCGCGAGTCCCTCGAGGTACCTGTTGCGGGTTATCTCGGCCACGTCCACGGCCGTGGTGATGCTCCTGCCCCTCGCCTTGATCTCGACGGTGTCTTGGTTGTTGAAGGTGGCCAGCACGGCCATGACGTAGCTCATGGCCGGCTTCCTACCTATGTAGACTATGTTGTCTCGGCTCATAGTATCCAAAAGAATTTCCTGCATAGTACTTAAAAGTGCATCTTTTCCTAGGGACGTAACGAAGGGAAAACCCGGTTTTTAAGCCGATCCGGCGGGGAAAAGGCTATCCATGATTGGCTGCGCCGCTAAGCAGCCGCCGATCACATGTTTTTTACATTCAACGGCTTCTTCTATACCATGTCTATGAAAGATTTCTGGCCCGACGGCTACAGCTGCTGCGTCCAGCTGAGCTTCGACTACGACTCCAACAGCGCCCTGGTGCGACGGGCGCCGCTGGACATAGTCGCCCAGAGCAGGGGCAGGTATGCGCCCAACACGGCGATCCCCAGGATACTGGACCTGCTGGACAAACATGATATCAAGTCCACGTTCTTCACCCCCGGGTGGACGGTGGACAACTTCACCGAGAGCTGCGAGGAGATAGTGAGCAGGGGCCACGAGATGGGCGCCCACGGCTACCTTCACGAAAGGCTAGCAGAGTTATCATGGGAGTCTGAGAGAGGCGTCTTCGAAAAATCGATGCACTCATTCGAGAAGATAGGAGTGAAACCTGAAGGGTTCAGGGCGCCTTATTGGTTGATCAGTGATAGAACTTTAGACTTGATACAAAAACTGGGGTTCAAATATGATTCAAATTTCATGGACTCAGATATGCCGTACATGCTCAGCTGGCGCGGCAAGGACACCGGGCTCGTGGAGCTTCCCGTTGAGTGGCTGCTGGACGACTGGCCCCACTTCGAGACCAACAGGATGACCACCGGCCAGGTCTACGACATGTGGAAGCCCGAGTTCGAGGGAGTCTACGAGCTAGGCCGCTACTTCGGGTTGACGTGCCACCCCCAGTGCATCGGCAGGGCTAGCCGCCTCAAGATGCTGGACAAGCTCCTCGGCGAGATGAAGGACAAAGGCGACGTCTGGTTCCCCAGCTGTAAGGAGCTGGCCGACTGGACCCGTAAGAAGCTAGACTAGCTTCCTTACCTCGTCCACGAGGACAGGCAGGCTCTCCCCAGAAGGCGCGAACACGTTGACGTCGCAGATGTAGCTTATCTCGCTGCGCCTCAGGTTGAACTCGGTGAGCCTGCCTCCGTTCCTCTTCACCATGATGGGGAGGCTGGCGGCGGGGGTCACCGTCGCGCTGGTGCCCGCCACTATCATGCAGTCGCTCTTGGACGCCTCCTCGAAGCACCTGTTGAGCACGGGCCCCGGGATGGGCTCACCGAACATCACCGTGTCGCTCTTCACGTAGCCATCGCACTCCGGGCACTTGGGCGGGATCGACTCGACTCTGAACTCCTCCAGCGGCCACCTGCTGTGGCAGCTGACGCAGCGGAGGTACCTGGAGTTGCCGTGGATCTCCAGGACGTTCCGGCTGCCGGCGGCGAGGTGGAGGTTGTCGATGTTCTGGGTTATGAGCGTCCTCAGCACCCCCATCCTCTCCAGCTCGGCCAGGGCGACGTGGCCCGGGTTGGGCTCCGCGCCCATTATGCTTATGCCGAACTCGCCTGTCTCCCTCATGCGGCGCTCCCAGTAAGACTCAGGGTCCCTGAGGAACCTCTGGTACCCGTCCATGGACGGCTCTCCCTTCTCGGTCCAGAGGCCGCCGGGGCCCCTGAACGGCCTGATGCCGCTCTCCACGCTCACCCCGGCGCCCGTGAGGCAGGTCACGTACCGTGAGTCCGCTATCGTCGCCGCGGCGTCCCTTATCGCCTGTAGAACGTCGTCACCATGAGCCATACGTGTAAATGGGTGGGGACGGTGAAAAGACTTAGGCTCTCTCCCTCAGCGCCTTGGCCAGCGCGGGCAGCACCTCGTATATGTCGCCGACGATGCTGTAGTCGCTTAAACCGTGGATGCCGGCGTTCTCGTCGTTGTTGATGCTGACTATGATCTGGCTGTCCCTTATGCCGGCCACGTGCTGTATGGTGCCGCTGACGCCGCACGCCACGTAGAGACTGGGCTTGACCTTCTTGCCGCTTATGCCCACCCACTGGTCCATCCAGCCCAGGTCCGCGCTTATGGGCCTGGAGCAACCCATCTGGGCGCCCAGCGTCTCCGCGACCTCCTCAAGAAGCCTCAGGTCCTCCTCGGCCTTGAACCCGCGGCCCGCCGAGACGATTATGGACGCGCTCTCCAAGTCGGCGGAGCTCTTGGGCTTCTCGCGGCGCTCCACCACCTTGACCCTTGGCTCCGGGAGATCAACCTCCAGCTCCACCGTCTCGCCGCTCCTCTCCGTGGGCTCCAGCTTCTCGAAGCACCTTGGGGGGAAGCTCATCACCGTGGGGGTGCTGGTGCTCCTCTCCCTGGCCACGGTGGAGCCGCCGTAGGTCAGCCTCTCCACCACCAGCTCTCCGTCCTCCAGCTCGACGCCGCTGCACTCGTTCATGCACCCGACGCCCAGGGCCGAAGCCACCCGGGGGGCAAGCTCCTTTCCCCTCTTGGTGGCGCCCATGAACACCGTGGAAGGGTCCGCGGCCTTCACGGCTTCCACCACTGCGGCGGCGTATGGCTCCACGCTGAAACCGGCCAGCCCGTCCACCGTGTAGACCTTGTCCGCGCCCTGCCTCAAGTACTCCATGGGCTCCGGTCCGGCGGCCAGCGCCGCGACCACGTCGCCGGCCTCGTCCGCCAGCTCTCTGGCCTTCCCCAGCAGCTGATACGCCAGCTCCCGGTCCTCCGAGAACACCAGGAACGACACTAGATGACCCCCTCCCGCGTCAGGGCCTCGACCAGCTTGGCGGCCGCCTCCTCAACGGTCTCGGCCTCGATCTTCACCTGTTTGCGCTCCACCTTGGGGGCGGTTACGCTCGTCACCTGGACGTAGCTCAAGGCCTTCACCTCCGCGGCGTCTAGCCCTATGTCTTCGGCGGCCCACACCGTCTGGGGCTTCTTCTTCGCCCTCATGATGCTCATGAGGTTGGGTATCCGCGGCTCGTGTATCTCCCTGACCACGCACACGACGGCGGGCAGAGGCGCCTCCACCACCTCGTCCACGTCCTCCAGGTCCCTCACGGCCCTCACCTTCCCGTCGGCCACGTCGAGCTCCTTGACGTATGTGACCTGGGGGATGCCCAGGAGCTGGGCCAGCCTCGGCCCGATCTGACTCGACAGGCTGTCCAGAGTCATCTCCCCCGCCACTATCAGGTCATAGTCTCCCATGTGTCCGATGGCGGCCTCTAGCACCCTGCTGGTGGCGTTGGTGTCCACGCCCCTGAGCCCCGGCTCGTCTACTATGTAGACCGCGTCGGCGCCCATGGCCAGCGCCTCCAGCAGGGCGGTCTTGGTCTTGTCGTCCCCCATGGAGAGGGCCACCACCTCGCCGCCCACCTTCTCCTTGAGCCTGATGGCGGCCTCCAGCGCCCTCTTGTCAACCTCGCTTATCCTGCGTTTAACGCCCTCGACGATGGGCGCCCGGGTCCGGGAGTCAAGCTTGATCTCCGTCAGGTCCGGGATGTCCTTAAGCAGCACTATCTGCCTCATGCCTGTTCAAGGCGCAACTATCTTTTAATACAGATATAGTCTTTGCCTCGGAAAAATGCTATAAACTTACGCCCGGATTAGCCAGTTGAATCACCATGGACGCGGATAAGGTTCAAAGGGTGGCCGTCCTCGGCGCCGGGGTCATGGGGCACGGCATAGCCCAGGTGGCGGCCGTGGCCGGCTACGACGTGACGGTCAGGGACATCGCCCAGGATTACCTCGACAACGCCGAGGCCGGCATAGAGAACAGCCTGGGCAGGTTCGTGAAGCGGGGCAGGATGAGCCAGGAGGACATGGACGCCGCGATGGCCAGGATAGGGTACACGCTGGACCTCGACGAGGCTGTGAGTGACGCCCAGCTGGTCGTCGAGGCCATACCCGAGAGGATGGAGATAAAGCACAAGGTGTGGGCGGAGGCCGCGGCTAAGGCGCCCAGTGACGCCATACTGGCCTCCAACACCAGCAGCCTGAGCATAACCGAGATAGCCGAGGCTGTGCCCAACCCGGGGCGGTTCATCGGCATGCACTTCTTCAACCCCCCGGCGATCATGAAGCTCGTCGAGGTCAACCAAGGAGAGAAGACCACTGAGGCGACGGTGGAGGCGGTCCAGGAGCTCGCCAGGAGGATGGGCAAGACCCCCGTCTGGGTGAGGAAGGACGCCCCCGGCTTCATAGTCAACAGGGTCCTCGTCACCTACCTCAACGAAGCCTGTAAGCTCCTCGACGGTTACAGCGTGGAGCAGATAGACGCCGCGATGCAGCACAGGGCGGGGATGCCGCTGGGACCGTTCATGCTCAGCGACCTCATAGGCATGGACATCGTGTACAACATACTCAAGGTTTTCGAGGAGAAACTGGGCCCAGAGTACACGCCATGCCAGAGGATAACCGAGCTCTACGAGGCGGAGAAGCTGGGCCGCAAATCGGGGGAGGGCTTCTACAGCTACGAGACACGGCCCAGCGTATCGGAGGAACAGGCCGAGGGCTTCGACGTGAAGCTCCTACTGGAGCCCTTCGTCGATGAGGCCGAGAAGGTGGTGGCAGAGGGGATCGCGACGGAGGAGGACGTGGACACGGCCATGAAGCTGGGCGCCAACCTGCCCCGTGGCCCCTTCGAGATGAAGCGCGTGGGCCTCGGCGAGGAGAAGCCCATACTCACGGAGAAGAAGGGCGGCGTCCTCAAGGTCACAGTCAACAGGCCGGGGAAGCTCAACAGCATGACCGGCGAGATGCTTGAGATGATCGGGGAGGCGATGGACGACGCGGCCAAGGACAGGTCCATCCGCTGCGTCCTCTTCACGGGGGCGGGGGATAGGGCGTTCTGCTCAGGCGCCGACATATCCCAGTTCCCCCGGCTCGACGTCGAAGGCGCCCGCGGGCTCTCCCGGCTGGGCCAGATCACGTACAGGAAGATCGTGGAACTGCCCAAGCCCGCCGTCGCGGCCGTCAACGGGTACTGCCTGGGCGGCGGCAACGAGCTGGCCATACACTGCGACTTCAGGCTGGCGTCGGAGAAGGCAAGCTTCGGGCAGCCCGAGGTCAACCTGGGGCTCATAACCGGGTGGGGGGCCACGTACATGCTGCCGAGGCTGGTGGGCAAGACCCTCGCCGCGGAGATGATGATGACGGGCCGCCGACTCAACGCCGAGGAGGCGCACAAGGCGGGTCTAGTGAACGCCGTCTACCCCGTGGACGAGTTCGAGGCCAAGGTCCAGGAGTTCGTCAATGCGCTGGTGGACGGACCGCCCCTCGCATTGGCGGCGATGAAGAAACTGGTCAACCTTGAGGACCTTGAGGAGGCGGCGAACGCCGAGGCCGACGAGTTCTCCAGCCTGTGGAACTACCGTGACCTCATGGAGGGCATATCGGCCTTCAACGAGAGGAGGAGACCCGAGTTCAAGGGAGAGTAGCTACGCCGCCTTGAAGGCGAGGACCACGCCGTACTCGTCCTTCACGTAGGCGGCCTCCACCCTGGAACCTATCTCTACTTTTTCGTCCAGCAGGAGACCGCTCACGCTGGCCCCCTCGTCCATGGTGACTATGACGACGCCGTAGGGGCATCTTTCCTGGAACCTCGTAGTAGGGACTTCTACCACCGTCTTGGCTGAGACGACTCCCTCGCCGCCGAACCGCTTCCACGCCAGGTCCATGGAGCCGCATTTGTTGCAGATGGGCCTCGGCGGTAGCATTAGGTGTCCACAGCCTTTGCACTCGACGCCCATGAGCTCCTCGTTCATCAGGTGGTCCATGTACGCCTTGACCGTGTACTCCGTCACCTCAGCCCCTCCTGTATATCTGGACCGTGGCGGTGGCCCCCGCCGCCCCCACGTTGTGGGCCAGGCCGATCTCCACGTCGGCGATCTGGTGTTCACCCGCCTGCCCCCGCAGCTGGTTGAACATCTCGTACACCATCCCTGCGCCCGTTGCCCCCACGGGGTGGCCCTTGGCCTTTAGTCCGCCGTCGGGGTTGATAGGCTTATCCCCGTCCAGCGCCGTCCTTCCCTCCGCCGCCGCTTTTCCCCCCTCGCCCTTGGCGAAGAACCCGAGGTCCTCGGTGGCGACGACCTCGGCGATGGTGAAGCAGTCGTGGACGCAGGCCACGTCTACATGCCCGGCGTCGATCCCGGCCATCCCGTAGGCTTGCCTTGCGGCGACCCGGGTGGCCCTCAGCGACGTGAAGTCGTCCCTGTCGTGGAGGGCCATGGTGTCCGACGCCTGGCCGATGCCCACGATCTCGACGGGCGTGTCCGTGTACTCCTCGGCGACTTCGTCCGCGGCGAGGATGACGGCGGCGGCGCCGTCGGATATGGGGCAGCAGTCGAACAGCCTGAGGGGGCTCGCCACCACCGGGTTCAGGGGCGAGGAGAGGAACTCCATCTCGTCACGGAAGCTCATCCCCTTCCTCTCGCCCAGCTTGTCCGCTATCTCCTTCACTGTCTCCTGGTACTGGGCCTTGGGGTTCTTCTTCCCGTTCACGTGGTTCTTGATGGCGACATGCTGTAGCTGCTCCCAAGTAGAGCCGTGCTCGCTGAAGTGGGCGGAGGCGATGGCCGCGTAGAGCCCGGGGAAGGTGAACCCGACGCCGGCCTCGTAGTTGGCGTCGGACGCCATCGCCAGGGTGTCCGTCACCTCCGTGGTGCCCATGGTCCTCATCTTCTCGACGCCCCCCACGACCACCACGTCGTACATGCCTGAGGCTATGGCCTGGACGCCGGCGTTGACAGCGACGCCGCTGCTGGCGCACGCGTCCTCCACCCTAATGGCTGGCTTAGGGTTCATCCCCAGCCAGTCCGCCATCAAGGCGGCGGTGTGCCCCTGCCGCTCGAACATGTCGCTGCTGAAGTACCCGAGATACAGGGCGTCCGCGTCCCCGAAGGCGAATCCGTTGTCCACCGACTCGGCGGCCTCCAACGCCGCCTCCACGAACAGCTCCCGTCCTTGCTTGTCCTGGTGGAGCCTGTGGTGGAACCGTGTCATCCCTGTCCCAATCACGGAAACCCGTCGATGTAGACTCAAAACACTCATAACCGGCAGGGGAAGTAACCATATTAAAACTTTTGACGAACAATTAATCGACGAACGACGAAATCACCCCTGCTCTTTGAACGCAGGAAAAATGGGTAACCTGAGTATATAGAATAATTTCTAGTGTTTTTATTCGTTGGAAAAGGTTAAAAGAATATACAAAGTTTTTCACTTAGGTATAGCAATGAGCGTCGCCTTCGTATTGATAAACACCGATCTAGGTGAAGGAGAGGAGGTAGAGAAAGCCCTAGAGGGAATCCCCGAGGTGCACGACGTCTACGGCGTCTACGGGGTCTACGACTACGTCGTGCGTCTGGAAGCGGACACCATGCAGGAACTCAAGGAGGTCATCACATCCAAGATCAGGCGCCTCAGCCACGTCCGCAGCACTCTCACCATGATAGTGGTGGACTGATACTCCTAAACCAGTGTCTTCCCCAGTCTCCGGTTGAAGGGGTTCTACTCTAGATAGCCTAGGCTCTTCATCTTTTCGAGGACCTTATCGACGCTCTCCTCGACCGTCTCTTCGTCAGTGTCAAGCACGAGCTCGGGGTTCTGCGGCTCCTCGTAGGGGTCGTCCACGCCGGTGAAGCCCGTTATCTCGCCCGCCATCGCCTTCATGTACATGCCTTTCACGTCGCGCTTCATGCACTCCTCGACTGAGCACCGCACGTAGACTTCCATGAACTCGCCTATCTCCTCCCTGCTCTTCCTGCGCCTCTCCCTGTAGGGTGAGACGAAGGTGGCCAGCACCTTGACGCCGTTCCTGGTGAGGAGCTTGGCCACGAAGGTAACGCGGTTGATGTTCTCGTCGCGGTCCTCCTTGCTGAAGCCCAGGTCGCTGGTCAGGCTCTTGCGTACGATGTCGCCGTCTAGGCGCTCGACCCTGTGTCCCTGATCGCGCAGCTTCTCCGCGACCCTGTCTGCTATGGTGGTCTTGCCGCTGCACGGCAGACCCGTGAACCACACCGTCACTCCCTTGCTCAATCCGTCACTTCCCGAATCCCTTTACTGACCACGATCAACGTAAATATCTTCCTAGCCCCTCAGCACGTCCCAGAGCACCGTGAAGAACTGTCTGAAGTGGCGCGTCTGAATCCGTCTCTCGCCCTCCCTTTCTCTGATGGATACGGGGACACCCGCCACGCGGGCGCCGTGTCGATGGGCCTCCAACACGAAGGTCCCGCAGAGGCAGGCCCCGTGTAGCTTCATCTCCCCTGCGATCCCCCGTCTGACGGCTCTGAACCCCGTGCTCGCGTCCCTTACGGGGGCCCTGATGCTCGTGAGCCATGTGAGTATCCTCTCGCTCAGGTACGGCAGCTCGGGCCTTACCCCCATGACGAGGTCGGCGTCGCCTCTCAGTATGGGCTCGACGAGGCGCGGTATCTCCGAGGGGTCGTGCTGGCCATCCGCGTCCAAAGTGACTATTATGTCTCCCGTCGCCTCCCTCAGGCCCCGCTCCGTGGCCTTCAGGACGCCGGCGTTCACCTGCTTGAGGACCTTTGCCCCGGCCGCCTCTGCGATGCGCGCCGTGTCGTCGGTGCTGCCGTCGTCCACGACGATGACCTCGTCCACGTGGTGCAGGGCTCCCCTAACGACAGCTTCAATGGTCTTCTCCTCGTTGTACGCGGGGATGACCGCCGAAACCTTGGTTTGGTCTGCGGCGGCCATGATCATCCGTCACCTCTGCTGGGCCCAGTACTTGATGAGCTGCCTGACGCCCTCCTTCACGGTCCAGCTGTTTTCGAACCCGAGGACGCCGCGTATCTTGGTGAGGTCATAGCTGAACTTTTTTGTCTCCCCCGGTCTGGGCGCCGTGTTCACGGCCTCCGCCTCGCCGCCGGTCTCGGCGGCTATCTCTTCTTTTACTATGTCGGCGATCTGGTTCACCGTCAGGGTCTCGCCGCCGACGTTGAAGGTCTCGCCCCCTACCCCCTCTTTGGTGAGAGAGAGTATCATGGCCTCCGAGATGTCCTGCACGTGGACGAAGTCCCTGCTGTACTCGCCATCACCGTACACCGTCAGCGGCTCTCCGCTCATCCCCTGGTTCACGAACTTGGGTATCACTGTGCCCCACCGGGTGTAGACGCCGACGCCGTAGATGTTCCCGAACCGCAGGTTCACGGTCTCTATGCCGTGGTTGTCCCAGTACGTGTTCACTACCTGCTCCCCCGCCGCCTTGGTGACGCCGTACAGGTTCAGGGGCCGCTGCGGGTGCTCCTCCGTCACGGGCATCTCCACGGGGACTCCGTACGTGGACGCGCTGGAGCAGAACACGACCCGATCGATGTCCAGCCTACGCGCCGCCTCCATCACCTGGTATGTGCCGTAGACGTTCACCGACACCGCCTCCTCAGGGTGCTCGTTGCACCTCACCAGCCCCGGCAGAGCCGCCAGGTGGGCCACGGCGTCGCATCCCCTCCACTCATCGACGAGGAGATCGAGGTCCCGGATGTCGCCCACGACGCACTCGGCCTTCCCACCTTGCCTGTGTCTCTTTAGATGACCGTAGTCTCCTATGCTCTCGTCGTCCACCGAGACCACGTCGTCGCCCCTCTCAAGGAGCCTCACGGCTAGCGTGGACCCTATGTACCCGGCTCCCCCCGTCACGGCTACCCTCATGGTTATCCCTCAGATACTAGGTATAAAAGATAAAAAATGGTTGGGGACTAGGCGGTCCACTTGATCTTGGGCATTATGCTCTGCCGCTTGGCCTCTATGCGTTCGCTGTACTCCATGAGCTTGGGGATGGTTATCCTCAACTCGTCGTCAAGCGTGTTCGTGGGCTTGAAGCCCAGGTCCGGCAGCCTCTTCCTGTCCGGGTTGTAGTAGTGGTCCTCCATCTCCAGCCTCGGGTTCTCTATGTTCCATATCTTGGCGTCCAGGTCAAACTCCTTGGAGACCTCCACCACGTGCTCCGCCAGCCCGTTCACAGAATAAGTCTCGTCGAACTGGTTGAAGACCCTGTACTCGCCCTCGTCCGGCGGGTTCTCTATGGCGATGGTGAGGCACTGCATGCTGTCCCTGAGGGCCAGGTAGCCCCTTGTCTGGCCGCCCTTCCCGTAGGGGGTTAGCTCGTGGCCTATTATCGCCTGGGCGCAGAACCTGTTAAGGGCCGTGCCCCAGACCTCGTCGAAGTCGAACCTGGTGAGCAGGTCGTCGTTGACCATGTCGTCGGTCATCAAGCCGTGGACGACGCCCTGCATGATGTCCGTGCTCCTGAGCTTCCATATCTTGCACGCGAATATTATGTTAGCGGAGTCGTGGACCTTGGTCAAGTGGTACCAGCTGCCGGGCTGCCTCGGGAAGGGCAGCGTGTCCTTGCGGCCCCTGTACTCTACCTCGAAGAAGCCCTCGGGGATGTCCACGTTGGGGGTGCCGTACTCGCCCATAGTGCCCAGCTTCAGCAGGTGGCAATCAGGCGTGTGGTTCTTCATGGCGAACAATATGTTGTTGGTGCCCACGATGTTGTTCATCTGCGTGTAGTTGCAGTGGTGTAGGTCGATCATGCTGTAGGGGGCGCTGGGTATCTCGCCGAAGTGGACTATGCAGTCCGGCTTCTCCTTCTCTATGACGAGGTCCGTGAAGCTTGGCTCCTGGAGGTCCCCCTCGTAGAACCTGAGTTCTCTTCCCGTGGCTTCCTTGTACGCCTCTAGGCGCTCCTTCATCGGTTTTATCGGGGTGGCGCTCCAGCCCCCTATCTCGTAGACGTTCCTGCGTCTGCTCATGTTGTCCACGCCGCTGACGTCGTGGCCTCTGCCGCTGAGGTACATGCTGAGGGCCCAGCCCAGGTAGCCGTCCATTCCCATTACCATTACGTTCATGCTTCTATCTCCTGAAACAATATCCAGTGCTGGATATTACTACTTGGAGATAGTAAGTTTTTTGTTTATAAACTTATGTAGACGTATCTACAACCTAACCAAATAGAGAAGCACGATGGAGCCCAAAGTAAACCAGGTAAAGTTCATCCTCATGAACATGGGGCTCAATGAGTACCAGGCCTCGGCCCTAGCCCACCTAATGTACCTGGGGGAGACCAAGGCAACAACCCTCAGCAAGGCAAGCGGCGTGCCCAACGCCCGCGTATACGGCGTGCTGGACGAGCTGAGCCAGAAGGGGCTCCTCATAATGAGGCCGGGCCGCCCCGCCCAATACGCCCCGCTCTCGCCGGAGGAGATAGCCGACGCCCTGGTGTCGGCCTCCAGGGAGGAGATCAGGCGGAGGCTGAGCGTCGTGGAGTCCTACAGGAGCGAGTTCGAGTCGGCGTCCTCCGAGATGTACCTGAAGGCCGGTGCGAGCGAGCAGCGGACCAGCCTCATACGAGTGGTCAGCGTCGGCGACGTCTCCATCGAGGAGACACGGAAGCTCTACAGGTCTGCGGAGGAGAAGCTGCTCATCTCCACCAGGGCCATGGAGTACTTCAGTCAGGTGGAGGAGGACCTCGCGGACGCCCTGAGCAGGGGGGTATCCGTCAATGTACTCATGAGGTCCCCGGAGACACTGAGCGCATCGGACAGAGTTAAACAAGAAGTAATCCTTGGCGCTATACGCACGGCGTTCGAAGATGGATGCGAGGTGAGGTTCTCGGACGAGGTGGAGATCCGTGGCTGCGTCGTGGACCCGGCGGGCGACGGCAAGGCGCTGTTCCTGGTCGAGGAGGAGGGGGTCCCGTTCTTCCTCAGGGAGGCGGCTCTCACATTCCACCCCGGCGTAGCCCGGGCGCTGGGAGCCATGTTCGACCTCAAGTGGCGTTTCGACTCCAAACCGGCTTAGGTTTTTAAATCGTGGCCGCCGTTCATCATCAGTGATTGGATATGGTGCTTTGCCCTAGCTGCGGCGAGTGGAACCAAGACGATGCCTCTTACTGCAGGAGATGCGGGCACAAGCTGGGCTCCCCGCGGCGGCGAACTGGGCTCAACAGGCTCACATACGATGTCGGGGCCCAGACTCTCTGGGTTACGCGGGTGATTGCCTACGTCATCGACTCGTTCATCGTGGGCGCGGTGGGGGCGTTGCTCTCGTTGATGGCCTATCTGCCATTGTGGGTGGGTTCCGTGTTCTCCGGGGGGATGGGCTGGACAGGTGTCTGGCGGCTGCCCTTCATCCTCGGGGCGGGGCAGGTCATCTACTTCACCTTCATGGAGTACCTGTACGGGGCCTCTCTGGGCAAGCAGCTTCTGGGCCTCAGGGTGGAGGAGTCCGGCGGGGGCAAGCCGTCCCTCGTCGTCGCTTTCATGAGGAACGCCACCAAGATCCACGCCGTGGCTCTCTTCATCGACGTGGTCATGGGTCTGGCTTTGACGGAGAACCCACGGGACAAGTTCACCGACGGCGTCTCGGGGGCATACGTCGTGCGAGGCGGCTCAGGGCCGTTGATCCGAGGCTTCCGGCTCGATCTCCCCGCCCGCCGCCCCCCTGAGGGTGAGGGGGCCGAGCTCCGCGAGTTGGGTGAACAGGACTTTCTGGAGAGCATAGGGTTCGGCGTCTTCCTGCTGGTGGTCGCCACCATCGCTATGAACTACCCAGGCATCCACCGCGTCCTCTTCAGCTGGGTCCGCGGCTGGGGCGTGTCCGGGCTGACCCCGGTACCGGGGGAGCTCCTACCAGCGCTATACTGGTTCTTCACAGCCATGGGGACCTGGAGCATCATATCTGCCGTCATAAGGTACTACTCCGGTTGGAACAGCTGGCGCGCAGCACAGGACCTCGTGGGCGGCGTGTTCAACTTCTTCATGGTGTACCTGATCCAGCGATACGGGACAACGGCGTTCACCTGGAACATACTCCTCCCCGCGTTCCTCGTCTTCGTCGGGGCGCAGATCGTGATATCCGTGTTCGTCCTCCCGTCCATGCGGCGAAGATAATCTTCATATGAGCATCCCGCGCTTCTCATTTGAACATACATGAAGACCCTCGTGACAGGCGGAGCCGGGTTCATAGGCAGCCACCTCGTGGACAGGCTCATGGAGACGGGGAACAGAGTAAGGGTGGTAGACAACCTGTCGTCGGGCTCGCCCGGCAACCTCGAAAGATGGTTGGGCCATCCGGGCTTCGAGTTCATGGAGTTGGACCTCCTCGACGATCATGCCTGCAGCGAGGCCGTGGACGGGTGCAGCCGGGTGTTCCACCTAGCCGCGAACCCGGAGGTCCGGGCCAACAAGGCCAGCACTGAAGAGCATTTCCGCCAGAACATCGAGGCGACGTACCGGCTCCTAGAGGCAGTCGCTGAACAGAGGGGCGTCGAGCATCTCGTCTTCGCCTCCACGAGCACCGTCTACGGCGAGGCGGACGAGCTGCCGACCACCGAGGGGTACGGGCCGACGAAGCCCATATCCATGTACGGGGCCTCCAAGCTGGCGTGCGAGGCGCTGATAAGCGCCTACGCGTCCATGAACGGCTACAAGGCCGTGATATACAGGCTGGCGAATGTGGTTGGGCCCAGGAGTAACCACGGGGTCATATGGGACTTCGTGGGGAAGCTCAGGGATACCCCCGACGTGCTTGAGGTGCTTGGGGACGGCACTCAGTCCAAGTCCTACCTATACATAGATGATTGCGTCGAGGGCTTCCTGAAGGGAGTCGAGTCTGTCGATCAGGTCTCCATATTCAACCTGGGGAGCATGGACAGGCTCAGCGTGCTCAGGATAGCCGAGATCGTCAGGGAGGAGGCGGGGCACCCCGACGCTGGGATACGTCTCACCGGCGGCGTGGACGGGGGAAGGGGGTGGAGGGGAGACGTCAAGCTCATGCAGCTGGACAACTCTTCCCTACGACGACTGGGATGGACTCCCAAGTATAGCAGCGAAGAGGCCGTCAGGCTCACCGCGAAGGCCGTCTCCAGCCTGAGGGGTTGAAAGGTTTAACTCCATACGGGCTACATGTTAGCGTGGTGTCTTAGCTGCCCTACTGTCCACGCTGCGGCCTAGAGGTCTCAGACGATGTCGTCCACTGTCCTCGATGTGGCACCGAGATACACTACAGTAAAGTCGCCGAGGAGCCGAAGCGCCGGGGGGCTGTGGAGCACCTGAAGTACGCCTTAGGCGTCGCCCGGGACAAGCCCATGGTCTTCGGCCCCTCCCTCGTAGAGATCGTAATCGCCTTCGTGAACCAGATGATACTTGAGTCGTGGACGGTCTACAACGAGTTCATCGACTCGTTGCTGGAATATTTTTACGCCCAGATGGGGGTATCCCCCGTCTCGTACGTCTCCATGGGCTTCGAGTTTGACTACACGCGTTTCATAAGCTGGGTTCCGGTTGCCTTGATACTGCTGTCTCTGGTCTCGTGGATCGCCTCGTTGGTCTCGATTAGAGCCTCATGGAGGGCGGTGCGAGGCGAGGAGCCCCTGCTCCAGGAGAGCTTCAGCTATGTCGGGAGACGGGTCCTGCGATTCCTGTACGCGTCCATACTCATTTCCGTTTTCTTCGTGGCGGCCTCAGGCGTGACCGTCACCTTCCTGATCTTCAACGAGTCCATGGGAGGCGGCTTAGCGGCCCTCGTGTTCTTCTTGGCGATGGCCGGCATGATGGTGGTCGCCATACTCGTAGCCCCCACCTTCATAGTGATGGTGGGAGGGGACGAGGGGTTCATACCTTCGCTGAGGGAGACCGTCAGGTTCACCCGGGGCAGCTTCTGGACCTACATAGGGCTGGGCATACTGATGGCGCTGATAGCCGTCGCGCTGGGCTTCGTGCCTTACGTCGGGCAATACCTCAGCTTACTCATGGGCGCCATCGGCAACATCGCCATAATAGACCTCTACAACAGCTACAGGCAGTCCAGCGAGCTCTAGCCACCGTCACCTCGGCAACGGAGAAAGATCGCCTCCAGATTACAGCGTCTCCGCGTCGAAAAGGTAAGGAAACTCTTTTTCCTCCTCACACCTCATCACTCTGAGGATCATGTACTCCGAGAGCCACTGCCATCTAAGCGGGGTCACAGACGAAGTTATCGAGAAAGCAAAGGACGCCGGGTTCACGCTTCTCTTAACCTCAGGCATCGACCTGGACTCGTCCATCGAGGCGGCGGCCTCGGCCAAGAAGTGGGACATCGTCAAGGGGTGCGTAGGGATACACCCATGGTACGCGGACGAGTACACACCGATGGTCGAGGAACGCTTCATGGAGCTTGCCCGGGAGCCCGAGGTCGTAGCCGTGAGCGAGATTGGTCTCGACTTCAAGGGCCGCATGACCAAGGAGTGGGTCAGTGAGGATAGATACATCGACAGGGAAACCCAGATCGAGAGCTTCAAGGGCCAGCTACGGCTAGCCGAGAAGCTGGGTGTCCCGGCCATAGTCCACGACAGGGCGGAGGGGACCGAGATCATAGACGTCATGCTGGATAACGGGAGCACCGAGACAGGGCTGGCCATCCACGGGTTCAGCAAGGATCAGGACTACGCCGATAGATGCGTGGAAGAAGGCATCTACCTGTCGATCGGTCTGAGATCGTTGGAGGAGGCCGAGCCCCGGTTCCTCGAGGCCGTTAAGAAAATGCCTCTAGAGTGCCTGCTCACGGAGACCGACTCGGGTGATCCACAGGGGATATTCGCCGTCTGCGACACCATCGCGGAGTTGAAGGGGCTCACACGGGAGGAGGTAGGGGAGGCCGCCACCGAGAACCTCATGAAGCTATGTAGACTCTAGCCCCTCTCTTTTACTGTTTTATTTACCCTAAAACGTCAATTTTCTCTGTCTAATCAACGTTTTTTTGCATTGAACAACCGTTTATTAGTGAGCGTTATAGTGTTATGTAAAGTGCTTAAATTTGAGTGGCAAACTGGTAAAGATCCTCGCCAAGTCTAACTTAGGCGACTTGGTGGAAGCCCTCGGGGAATACGGTGACCTCTACGGCCCCGTGAAGACTAGCGAGAAGGCTCACTCCTTCATGGAGTTCGAGAGCCTATCTGACATCGACCTCTCATACACGAGGACCATGATACCGCCGAAGAAGTTCTTCATCCCCCAAGAGGAAGTACTGTTCGAGTTCAACATCGACGAGGAGACGTACACGGAGTCCCCTATTGGTGAAGAAAGGGTCGTTCTCCTCGGCGTTCACTCCTGTGACATACACGCCTTGAACCTCCTGGCGAAGGTGTTCACGGAGGAGCTTCCCGACAAGTACTACCTTGAGAGGAAGGAGAGGTCCTTCATCGTCGGCGTGAGCTGCGTCCCCGACGAGTACTGTTTCTGCAAGTCCACGGGCACTAGCTACGCTCAGGAAGGGTTCGAGCTTTTCCTCTACGACATAGGCGGCAGCTACTTCGTCCGTGTGGGGTCCCTCAAGGGCCACGAGTTCGTGGAGACTCATCTAGGGCTGTTCGAGGAGGCGGAGCCGAGCCACTTCGACGCCTTCAGGGAAGTGGAGAGGGAGAGGCTCGCGTCCTTCACTAGGGAGCTTGAGATGTCCGGCCTTCAAGACCACCTCGACATGGCGTACGATAGCGACGTCTGGGCCGAGTACGGCGACAAGTGCCTCGGCTGCGGCTCATGCAACCTCGTCTGCCCGCGGTGCCGTTGCTACGACGTGCAGGACCACCTTAACCTGGACCTGAACACCGGTGAGAGGGTCAGGAAATGGTACTCGTGCATGCTGAAGGACCACGGCCTGGTGGCCGGGGGCCACAACTTCAGGCCCACGGCGAGCGAGAGGATAAGGAACAGGTTCAACTGCAAGGGTAGCCTCCGCGAGGACATGGTCAACTGCGTAGGCTGTGGGCGCTGCACCGTCTTCTGCCCCGCGGACATAGACTACGTTGAAGTCATGAAGAAGGTACGAGGTGACTTAGTGTGAAGGATAACACGCTTGAGCCGATGAAGGCCAAGATAACCGACATCAAGGAAATGACCGAGCTAGAGAAGCTGTTCACCATAGAGTTCCAGGACCCCGCGTACGCGGAGGGCTTCAAGTACACGCCCGGCCAGTTCGTGAAGCTCGGGGTGATGGGCGTCGGGGAGGCCCCGATAAGCATATGCACCGCCCAGAGCGGCGGGCAGGAGCTGGAGTTCTGCATAAGGAACACGGGGAGGGTGACCAACGCCATCCACCGCCTGAAGGTAGGCGACACCGTGTGGGGCAGAGGCCCCTACGGGAACGGCTTCCCCATGGACCTGTACAAGGGAAACGACCTCCTACTCGTAGCCGGCGGCCTCGGCATCGCCCCCATAAGGGGAGTCATCCAGTACGCGCTGCAGAACAGGGAGAGGTACGGCGACATATCCATCCTCTACGGCGTCCGCTGCTACGACCTGATGCTGTTCAAGGAGGACATGCTTGACCTCTTCAGGAACGGCGACAGCCGGGGCGTCAAGTTCTACCTGAGCTACGAGGACGAGGAGGATCAGGTCTGCTACGGGTTGGAGTGCGAGCGAGACGACAGGTGCATGCAAGGCATGGTGACGAGCCTGTTCAAGAAGATCGACCGCCCATCCAAGAAGACTATCGCCGTCATAGCCGGCCCCCCCATAATGTACAAGTTCACCATCATGGAGCTGGAGAACCTAGACTTCAGGCCCGAACGGGTCTACATGACGCTGGAGAGGCGCATGCGCTGCGGCGTGGGCCAGTGCGGCCACTGCATAGTAGGCACGGGCAAGAGCATCAAGTACGTCTGCAAGGACGGCCCCGTGTTCACGCTATGGGACGCCATAAACACCAAGGGGATGATCTAATGAAGCCGAGAGTAGGAATATTCAGCCTGACGGGCTGCGCCGGCGACCAGCTCCAGATACTCAACATGGAGGACGAGCTCCTCGACCTGGTGAGCCACATCCACATCGTGGACTTCCAGGAGGGAAGCAGCCACAAGGAGGACGGCCCCATAGACATAGCCTTCGTGGAGGGAAGCGTATCCACCGAGACAGACCTCAAACACCTCAAGGAGATACGTGAACGCAGCAAGGTGGTAATAGCCTTCGGTAACTGCGCCATGGAGGGCGGCATACAGGCCATGAGGAACAACGAAGGCTCCATCGACGAAAGGCTGAGAGAGGTCTACGGAGTCGAGCCCGGGTACTTCGACGCCAGGCTCAGCAAGCCCATAGGCGAGTACGTGGACGTGGACATCAACATACCCGGCTGCCCCGTCGAGAAAGAGGAGACCCTCAGAGCCATAACGTCGCTTCTACACGGCGACACCCCGACAAGCTTCACGTACCCCGTCTGCGTCGAGTGCAAGCTCAAAGGATACCCATGCGTCATAGTCGAGCAAGGGAAGCCGTGCCTGGGCCCGGTCATCAGGGCGGGCTGCGACGCACGGTGCCCCGGCCTGGGGCTGGACTGCATCGGATGCAGAGGCCCCGTGGACAAGGGCAGCGGCTTCGCCGCGGAGTTCGACATGCTGCTTGAGAAAGGATACAGCAAGGAGTACATCCTCAACAGGCTCCGCGTCTTCAGCGGAGAGGTGAACGACGACTTCCTGGAGGAGGAAGAGCGAT
>Ga0307438_1000463_pt1 | contig 31587 bp, 26 predicted proteins | sample SalMarWE160110MG_FD_202144 | JGI IMG/M metagenome (GOLD analysis project Ga0307438, IMG submission 202144) | Salt marsh sediment microbial communities from the Plum Island Ecosystem LTER, Massachusetts, United States - WE1603-110 | ecosystem: Environmental > Aquatic > Marine > Intertidal zone >... | reverse complement strand
ATGTAGATGGCTGTGAAAAAGATGCAGATAAGGCTTATAAAGTCAATGCTCTGGGGACGCGCAATATAGCTCTTGCTTGCCAGAAATTGGACATACCTGTACTATATGTAAGCACTGATTTTGTATTCAGGGGAGACAAGGAAACTCCCTATGATGAATTTGATGTTCCCGCTCCAATGAATATTTATGGGAAATCGAAGCTGGCGGGAGAGAATTACCTCAAATCTTTTCTCTCAAGGTATTTTATTGTGAGGAGCTCCTGGCTTTATGGGCGATGGGGAAAGAACTTTGTGACTACTGTTCTTAAGTTAGCCCGGGAGAAGTCTGTCCTTAAAGTGGTAGATGACCAGGTCGGTTCACCTACCTATACTAAAGACCTCTCTCAGCAAATAAAAAGATTAGTGGCAACTGAACTCTACGGAACCTATCATATTACTAATTCAGGAAGATGTTCCTGGTATGAATTTGCCCAGGAGATACTCAAACTTGCCGGAATAAAAGGGGTAAAGGTGACACCCATAACTTCTGAAGAACTGGCTCGCCCTGCTGCCAGGCCTAAGTTTTCGGTTCTGGAAAACTATTGTTTAAGGTTAAGCCTGGGGAATGGTATGAGAGAGTGGAAAGAAGCTCTCAGGGATTTTCTTACGAATGATTTTTCCAGCCAAATAGTGGATAAGAATTCGTGATGCGTCGTGCGTGATGCGTATTGTGTTGGTTAATTAGTTAAATGGTTAATTGGTTAATTTAGTTGATGTAAGTTGCGAGTTCCGAGTATTCAGACCTACTCACCACTCACCAATTAACCACTCACTGTGGGAAATAGAGCAAGGGGGCACGAGATACGAGCAACTAGCGACTAGCAACGAGAATAGGAGATAGCAGGAGAATGATTGAAGGGGTAAAACTAAAGGAATTGAAAGTGATTCCTGATGAACGGGGTCGCTTAATGGAGATATTAAGAGCTGATGACGAACTCTTTAAGAAATTTGGTCAGGTTTATATGACTACTGCCTATCCAGGAGTAGTAAAAGCCTGGCACTATCATAAGAAGCAAGATGATAATATGGCGGTAGTCAAAGGAATGATGAAAATAGTCTTATATGATGCACGGAAGGATTCTCCCACTTACGCCGAAGTGAACGAATTTTTTTTGGGAGAGCACAAAGCTGGCCTCCTTCATATCCCTAAAATGGTCTATCATGGTTTTAAATGTATAGGGGAGGAAGAGGCTATAGTGATAAATATCCCTACTGAGACCTATAATTATAAAGAACCTGATGAGTATCGTCTGGACCCCTATAAAAATGATATCCCCTATGATTGGAAATTGAAAGAGGGATAAGAGAGGAGATGGTCATGGAAGAAAAGGAAATAGATTTAAGAGATTATATAAGAGTAATTAAAAAAAGAAGGAAGACAATTTTATTGCTTTTTTTTATAGCTGTGATAGCCAGTGCAGTGGTAAGTTTCGTACTGCCACCTGTTTATGAAGCAAGGTTAGCTCTAAAAATTGGGAATATCATAGATGTAGATACTTTGGAAAAAGAACTCATCGAAAGCCCTATATCTGCCTCTCAATTTTTGGAAGGACCTCAAATTCTAATAGAAGTAATGAAAGAGTTGAAATTGCCTTACACTCTTGAAGAATTCCGTAAGAAAATATTGATAGAACCAGTCAGGGAAACAGAGGATTTGGTCCAGATAAAAGTGGATGTAAACAGTCCTGGCGAGGCCGTAAATATAGCCAATTATTTAGGGACTAAACTTTTAGGGAGGCATAAGGAGATAAAGAAATTATATGAGAATAAAGTAGAAATTCTGACCAGATACGATGAGCAGATTAAACAGATTAATGATGAGTTAGATGAAATTAATAAGAGCAAAGTAGAAATTTTAGCCAGATACGATGAGAATATTAAAGAAATAAGTGATCAGCTGGTGTTTACGAAAAATGAGATTGACACAGCAAAAGAAGAGATGGTGAAATTAGAAGTATCTTTGGAGTCAGCGTCTAAGGAAGTAGAGAATAGAATGGAGGGTCCGGGATCTCTTTCAGAAGCAGAAGCAAATATATTGATAGGTCGTTTAAATGATATAAGAAGTAGATGGCAAAGTTACAGCGGCAATATTACTCAAAAACAACAACGATATGATAATCTCTTAGAAAAGTTAAGAGAAACTCAACTGGAAAAAACCGAGTTTCAAAGAACCAAAGAACAACGTTATGATGCTCTTATGGGGGAATTGAGACAAGCTCAGATGGAAAAAACCAAGCTTGAGAGAATAGATTCTGTAAAGATGTACAATACAGAAGTTTTAGCTGCGGCAGAGGAACCAAGAGCCCCCGTCAGGCCCAATAAACTCCTTAATATATTGGTGGCAGCGGTGGTGGGTCTAATAATTGGCCTGGGATTGGCTTTTTCTCTGGAGTATTTTGAGAAAACAGATTAGGAAAGGTAGATTAGCTGGTGAGAAGCCTACGTCTAAACTTCAATCTTATTGTTTTTACGATTATTATGGCATTTGTTATCAAAGTTCCCCTCCTGGCTATGGATGTAAGTGAAAAGGTGGAAGTCGAAAAATATCACCCTAAACTGGAAAGTGTTTTAGGGAAACTAGCGGAGAAGTGTTCTAAAAGTAAAATAGCGTTGCAGGAGTTCGCTCAACAAAGGAGCATTCCTCTTGAAAATGGTCAAGTAAGGGTTATTTTAGTGCCACTGCCAGGAGAAGATGCCTCGATGATTGATCAAGTAAGTTTAGTTTCCTATGGAGCTATAATTGAGGCTGTTTCCAAACATTTGATGAGGGTGAGAGTTCCTGTGTCTCGTCTGGAAGAAATTGCCAACAAAGTAAAGAGTGTTTCCTTTATCAGGCTTCCCTATAGACCTGTGCCTGCAACGAAGGAAGAAGTCGGAGCAATTCTTCCTTTTTCTTTTGATAACCGAAAGCTAGACATTAAGAGAACTGTTCTAGGAGTGACCAGCGAAGGAGTCGATTTAGTCGGTGCTTCAGATTATCACCAATCAGGCTACAAAGGCCAAGGAGTAAGGGTAGCAATTATCGATATTGGATTTCACAATCTTACTAACTCCATAAATCATAATGAACTACCTGATAATGTTATTCACAGAAATTATACAGACACCAATTTCGAGAGCGGTAGGACCCATGGAACGGCTGTAGCTGAAATTGTCTACGATATGGCTCCTGAGGCGCGACTTTATCTAGCAAAAATAGAGGATGAGGTTGATCTTGAGAATGCTAAAGATAAATGCCTCGGTAATGATAATATAAATATCATTAACCATTCCTGGGTCTGGCCCGGGACAAATTTTACCGATGGCACAGGATTAATCTGCGAGATTGCAGATGATGCCAGAGCCAATGGTATTCTTTGGGTTAACGCCGCTGGTAATTCAGCGCATTCTCACTATCAAGCGTTTTTCACTGACACTGACAATAATGGCTGGCACGATTTCTCCATTGTTCCCTGGGATGAGACGAATGCTTTTGAATATACCCGTAGAGAATATATACCGCTTGCTGTGTATCTTACCTGGGACTGTTGGCCAGTCACAAATCAAGACTATGACCTTTATCTATATGATTCCGGTATGAATCTGCTTGCTTCTTCGACCACATGGCAGAGTGATGCCCAACCTCCTGTAGAGCGGATTATTCTTGATGACGCAGAGTCTGGTACCTATTATCTTAAGATTAAGAAGTATAGTGCCACTGGAAATGAAGAACTGAAAGTCTTTGCCAGTTCCTTGGAGTATCAAACTGCTCAACATAGTATCTCGCCACCAGCTGACGCTAACGGCGCCACAGCAGTAGGCTATATCAATAAAGAAGACTGGCTCAGTGGCCCTCAAGGCTCCCGCAGTGCGCAAGGTCCGACAAATGATGGTAGAACAAAACCGGATATTATGGGTCCTGCTAATATATCTTCTTTCACCTGGGGAACAGGAGGGTATACCTCTGCTGCTACTCCTCACGTAAGCGGAGCTGCTGCTTTGATTCTTTCTAGATCTCCCAGTTCTACTGCGGACCAGCTTCAATCAGCTCTGGAAGGTTGGGCAGTTGATATGGGAGTTCCAGGTAAGGATAATATCTATGGTTCTGGTCGGCTAAGATTGTTAGCCCCTGCTCTTCTTTCCTGGACAGGGGAGGCCAATTATGAGTCAGATGGATTAGATCCAGAAAAAGGAAATGTTTCTACAAGTTTTGTTTATCGAGTAAAATATATAGATGAGAATAATTATGCTCCTGAGAATGGCTATCCCAAGGTTCACATTCTAAAGGACGGGTTTGAGGTGATGGGTAGTCCCTTTAGCATGAAGGGGGTAAATACCAGTGATACTACTTTCACGGATGGAAAACTCTATACCTACACGAAGACAGGATTGATTGCGGGGACAGGCTATAGTTATTATTTTGAGGCTTATGATGCCCATAACGGAGTCTCGGCAATTGGCGACCCTACAAACGAAAGGATTGGGCCAAGTATAGTCCTTCCTCTTAATCTGGAAAATTTGATAGTCTATCCCAATCCATTTAGTTTATTGAAAGGTCATAATCAGATTAACTTTAGTGCATTAACCAGTGATGCCAAGATTCGTGTTTTTACTCTCACCGGCAGACTGGTAAAAGAAGAGGATGCAAGCTGGCAATACAGCTGGGCCTGGGATGTAAGAAATATGAATGGGGAGCAGTTAGCCAGAGGTATTTACCTATGGATTGCTACCAATACTGCTGGGGGAAGAAAATCAGGCAAGATTGCCATAATCAAATGAAAAAGTCATTTTGAGTAAGTGAAATTCCCAAGTTAAGATTAAGGGTGAGGAAATAAGAGGAGAGGTGTATTGAATAATACTTCAAGAGAAAAAAGAGAGGACATCTCTGTAGTTGTACCTGTTTTTAACGAAGAAGATAATATTGAATTGCTTTATGCCAGATTAAAGCAAGTTTTAGATAATTTGGGAAAAAATTATGAGATAATTTTTATTGATGACGGAAGTACAGATAAAACTTCTGCTCTTCTTCATCAAATCCATAAGAGAGATAAGAAGATTGAAGTGGTTGTCTTTCGACGAAATTTTGGACAGACAGCGGCTATTTCAGCTGGCTTTGACTATGCAAGAGGCGAGATTATAGTTACCTTAGATGCTGACCTGCAGAATGATCCAAAAGATATCCCTCAATTGATTAGTAAAATAGAGGAAGGTTTTGATGTGGTGAGTGGTTGGCGAGTGAAAAGAAAGGACCCTTTCTTAAGCCGAAAGCTGCCTTCCCATATTTCCAATTGGTTGATTTCCCTATTCACCGGGGTAAGATTACATGATTACGGTTGTACTTTGAAAGCCTATCGAAGAGAGATAGCTAAGGATATTAAGCTTTATGGTGAAATGCATAGATTTATTCCGGCTCTGGCCAGTTGGGTAGGGGCTTCTATATGTGAGGTTAAAGTGAGACATCATTCCAGGGAATATGGAAAGTCCAAGTATGCTTTCTCGCGAATCAACAGGGGCTTTCTGGATTTACTAACGGTTAAATTTTTGCTTAGCTTTGCTAGCAGACCTATTCAGATATTTGGTAAGCTTGGCTTGATTTTCATATTCTTTGGATTTGTTTGTGGAATAATCTTAGTCATTATGAAGCTTACCTATGGAGTAGATATGACCGGAAATCCCTTTTTATACTTGTCTATCCTTTTTATACTTATCGGCGCACAGTCTATCAGTATGGGTCTTTTAGGTGAGATTATTTCCCGGACCTACCATGAATCACAAAATAAGTCTATTTATTTTGTCAAAGAAGTATTAGACTCCCGAGAGAGACCAAAGTATGATAAATAAGAAGCTTCTGTTGATAATATTTTTAGCACTGGCCATTAGATTCTCAGTCTTTCCTTTTGTTGCCCCTCACAAAGAGAGAATGTTTACTATGCTTGATTCTTACGAATATGATGGTATGGCAATGAGCCTGGTAGAAAATCATAGGTTTTACCGGTCTGAGCCGGCCTTCTATTTTCCTCCTGAGTACAGGATTCCACTTTTCGAGGTTAGAACGCCTACCGATGCCTTTAGAGCTCCAGTTTATCCTTTGTTTCTAGCCGGGATTTACTCTGTATTCGGGCATAAGCCTAATGTGGCTATAATATTCCAACTTATTTTGAGTTCGCTAACCTGCCTTCTCGTTTATTATATAGGGGAGGTGTTTATCCGAAGAGGTGTGGGCTTTATTGCTGGGCTACTCTTAGCTCTGGACTTTCCCACAGCCATTTACGGAAATCTAATAATGACCGATATGCTCTTTACTTTCCTTTTTATTGCCAGTATCTATTTTATCCTTAAATTCTTCAGGGAGGGGAAGAGAAAGCACTTGATATATTCTGCTATATTGCTGGGTGCCTCTGCTCTTTGTCGACAGGTAATTATCTATTTTGTTTTTGTAATGGCACTTTCTTTCATTGTGGTTTACCGGAGGAATTTTATAAAGGCATTGCTTAATTATTGTATCTATATTCTTATTTTTTTGGCAGCAGTTAGCCCCTGGGCAATTCGTAATTATATTGTTTATGACAACCTGAGTCTTTCTATAACTCAAGGAGGTAACCTTTTATTCTATAATGCGGCCTACCTGGAGGCGTATAAGAGAGGAGGGTATGAACATCTCGATGCTATTCGAAAAGAGATGCAAGAAGAGACGGATAAAATGTTTACTGAGAAGGGTATCACATCTCCATTCGAAAAAGCTAAAATATACCAGGAACTGGCTGTAGAGAGAATCCTTGCTGCTCCGGCTCTCTACACCAAAATACATTTGATAGGAGCATTGAAGATATTTGCTACCCCTACTTTTTTGCTTCCGGAGAGGATATTTGGAGCACCCTTAGATGAATCAATAGCAATGGCTAAAGGGAAGAGTCTTCTAACTGAAGGTTTCTTTAAGGCCTCCGGGGATTTAGGCAGGTACTTCATCCAGAATTGGAAGCTACTTTTATACTTACCTTTTCTTTTGTTATATCTACTCTTTCTATATTTTTTTGCTGGATACGGATTATATCGAACTGGTAAGATTAAAGGTTTGGGTCCTATCTTTTTCCTCTTTTTGTTGATAATAGTGTATAATGCCTTAATAGTAGGAACAGAGGGAACAGCAAGATTTAGAATTCCTCTAATGCCTTATATAGATTTGATTGCTGCTTATGGGTTTTTCCAGTTAGTTCTTCTAAGGAAAAAAAGAAAGGCAATTACATGAAGAGTTAATATTTTTCCTGGAAGATAATTTGCATAATAATTAAGAAAAATAATTTTGGATATGAGGTCTTTTTGTGTTAAGAATATCAAATGTGAGAATCAAAAAAGTTACCGAAATGTGTCTGAAGAAAAATTTCATTGTTGCTCTAAATAGAAATAATTATGTCAACACGTCTGATTATTAAGAATTGAATAATGGCAAAGAGGTGATGCAGGTGTCGCTGCTAAATACAGTAAAACTCATATGGATATCTTTTCGACCAAAGCAATGGATAAAAAATCTTTTTGTGTTAGTTCCACTCCTTTTTTCAAGGAATTTATTCAACTACTCCTTAGCCTGGAAGGTATTTCTGGGGTTTTTTTTCTTCTGCCTCCTCGCTGGCAGTGTATATATACTAAACGATATAGTAGATATAAAAGAAGACAAAGGACACCCCGAAAGGAAAAATCGGCCTCTTGCATCGGGAAAATTGAAAGTATCTACAGCTCTTATTTCTATGCTGTTTGTCTTGGTTTTGACCCTCAGTTTGTCCTTTTACTTACATTGGGTATTTGGACTCCTTCTCTTGGGATACCTAATTCTAAATCTTGTTTATACAAATGCCCTAAAACATATTGTAATCTTGGATATATTTTGTATAGCCGCTGGTTTTTTGTTGAGGGTAATAAGTGGTGCTGTACTCGTAAACATAAAGATAATAGAAGTAAGCGAATGGCTCCTTATATGTACTTTACTTCTGGCTTTATTTTTGGGTTTTGCTAAAAGAAGGCATGAATTAATAGTTTTGGGTGCTGGAGCGATTAAACATAGGAAAGTGTTGGCTAAATACGATGCTCGTTTCTTAGATATGGTAATCGGCACCTTGACCGCCTCTACTTTAATAAGTTATGTCCTTTATACCATGAGTGAGCAGGCTATATATACGTTCGAAATAGATAAATCAATATTAACTATCCCTTTTGTTCTTTATGGAATCTTTAGATACCTTTATTTAGTTTATTATAAGAGCAAAGAGGGAGATCCAATATGGAATATATTGTTCGACTTACCTCTTCTCGTAGCTGTAGTAATTTGGACCCTCACATCTGCAGGGATGCTCTACTTAAGGGGATAACTGTGACGCTTTGGTGGATTTCCGATAAGGAGACCAAGGCATTCTTAATATTCCTATTTGGTCACCAAAAATCTAGGTGAGAATGTGGAAAGTATTCTGTTTATGGATAAGCTCTTAATTATTAACATTGTTATCTCGATTCTTAGCGATCATCTTTGCTCCCTAGATACAAAACGCTGTTCTTGCACAAAAATGATCCTCAAAGGAAAGGAAATTACTGAATTATGAAGATATTATTGATTAGGTATCATGACAAAGGCAATGTAAATACTCGGTTACCAGAAAGCCTCAACAGAGTCCAGGGAATCCTTCCTCCTTTGGGGATAGCTTATATATCCTCGGTCTTGAGAGAAGCAGGATATAAGGTCAAAATTTTAGATGTTATTGCTCTTAACCTTACTACTCAAGAGGTACGCGATAAGATATCGGGTGAAGCACCTGATATTATTGGTATTACTGCAATGACTTCTTCAATAAGGGGAGCTTTAGAGGCAGCAAGATTATCTAAAGAGTCTGGTGCTATTACAGTTATGGGTGGTCCTCATTTGGCTATCTATCCCGAGGAGACTTTATCCTACGATTTTGTTGACTATGGCATTGTTGGAGAAGGTGAGTATCCTATGCTGGAATTGGTAAGAGCCATTGAGAGCGGGCAACCAATTCAAAATATTAAGGGACTTGTATACAAAGAAGATAGCGACGTTCGAATAAACGACGCCTATATTGTTCCAGAACTCGATAAAATACCATTTCCAGCGAGGGACCTTTTACCTATGGAAAAGTACTCATCCATTATTGGCCTTCATCCAGTTACTACTATGATCTCGGCCCGAGGTTGCCCCTACCAATGTGGGTTTTGTTTTAAGGGTCCGTCGGATAGGAAATATAGAACCAGGAGCGCTCAAAATGTAGTTGATGAAATGGAGTTGGTAGTTAAGAAATATGGAATAAGGGAAATTATGTTTTACGATGACATTCTAACTTTCAAAAGAGATTATATAGTAAATATCTGCAATGAAATCCTAAAGCGAGGATTAAAGGTAAAGTGGGAGTCACCTACTCGTATAGATAAAGTAGATTTTAACCTTTTAAAACTGATGAGGAAGGCAGGATGTATCAGATTAAGATATGGAGTGGAATCCGGAGATCCAGATATTCTGAAACTTATGGGAAAGGGTACAAACCTCTCAAAAGTAAGAGATGTCTTTGAATGGACTGAAAAGGCAGGGATTGAAACCTTCGCATATTTTATTATTGGGTATATTCATGAGACACCACGCACAATCAGAAGGACCTTATCTCTTGCCAGGAGTCTAAATCCGGCTTTAGTTATGTTTACCATTGCTACTCCTTATCCCCGAACCCCTTTGTACGAAATGGCCCAAAACGAAGGTTTTGTTGACGGTGACTACTGGAAGGAATTCACTTTGGGACTTCGAGATGATAGATTGCCGTATTTTGTTTCTGATGGTGAAAAGTGGATACGTAACGCATACAGGAGCTTTTATTTTAGACCTAATTATATATTAAAGAGATTATTTAAGACACGTTCTTGGGGTGATATTAGGAAATATATTCAGGCGGCCAAAGGCCTTTTAGCTTTTGGGATGAAGAATTGAAGGAAATCTATCAATGAGATAGCCGAAGAAGCTGTCAGTGGATTCGAACGGCAAGTCGTGGAGAGGATGCTCAAGGGAACAAAGTGAGGCATATTTATTTTAGATGAAGAGAGACCAAAATATGATAAATAAGAAGCTTCTGTTGATAATATTTTTAGCACTGGCCATTAGATTCTCAGTCTTTCCTTTTGTTGCCCCTCACAAAGAGAGAATGTTTACTATGCTTGATTCTTATGAGTATGATGGTATGGCAATGAGCCTGGTAGAAAATCATAGGTTTTACCAGTCTGAACCGGCCTTCTATTTTCCTCCTGAGTACAGGATTCCACTTTTCGAGGTTAGAACGCCTACCGATGCCTTTAGAGCTCCAGTTTATCCTTTGTTTCTAGCCGGGATTTACTCTGTATTCGGGCATAAGCCTAATGTAGCTATAATATTTCAACTTATTTTGAGTTCACTAACCTGTATTCTCGTTTATTACATTGGGGAGGTGTTTATCCGAAGAGGTGTGGGTTTTATTGCTGGGCTACTTTTAGCTCTAGATTTTCCCACAGCCGTTTATGGGAATCTCATAATGACCGATATGCTTTTTACCTTCCTTTTCCTTGCCAGTATCTATTTTATCCTTAAATTCCACAAGGAGGATAAAAGAAAATATTTGGTGTATTCTGCCATCCTGTTGGGAGCATCAGCTCTCTGTCGACTGGTAATTCTCTATTTTGCCTTTGCGATGGTACTTTTTTTCATTGTAATCTACAGAAAGAAGATTATAAAGGCATTACTTAATTACTGTATCTTTATTCTTATCTTCTTGGCAGCGGTTAGCCCTTGGGCAATCCGTAATTATATTGTCTATGACAACTTGAGTCTTTCTATAACTCAAGGAGGTAACCTTCTATTCTATAATGCGGCCTACCTGGAGGCATATAAGAGAGGAGGGTATGAACATCTCGATGCTATTCGAAAAGAGATGCAAGAAGAGACGGATAGGATGTTTGTCGAGAAGGGTGTCTCTTCTCCATTCGAAAAAGCTAAAATATACCAGGAGCTGGCTGTAGAGAAAATACTTGCTGATCCTGGTCTCTACGCTAAAATACATTTGATAGGAGCATTGAAGATATTTGCTACCCCTACTTTTTTGCTTCCGGGGAGGATATTTGGAGCACCCTTAGATGAATCAATAGCAATGGCTAAAGGGAAGAGTCTTCTGACTGAAAGTTTTTTTGAGGCTTCCGCAGATTTAGGCAGATACTTCATCCAGAATTGGAAGCTGCTTTTATACTTACCTTTTCTTTTGTTATATCTACTCTTTCTATATTTTTTTGCTGGATACGGATTGTGTAAAACCAGCAAGGAGAAAAACCTGAGTGCTATCTTTTTCCTCTTTTTGTTGATAATAGTGTATAATGCCTTAACAGTGGGACAACACGGAGCAGCAAGATTCAGAATTCCCCTGATGCCCTATATAGATTTAATTGCTGCTTATGGACTTTTCCAGCTAATTCTTTTAAGAAAAAGAAAGCGGAGAAAGGCAGTTAATAGGAATGAATAGTTATCTCTTAATCTTAATTGCGGTCTTATTGGCTGCTGGGGGACAGATTCTCTTAAAAAAGGGAGCTGTTGTAGATACTAATATTCTAGCTCTTCTTAAGAACCATTATATTTGGATTGGATTGTTCTGTTATTTTTTTAGTGCTCTTTGCTGGATTATATCTCTTACCAGGCTAAAATTGAGCTTTGTCTATCCGTTTGCCCTTCTGACATATGTTTTGGTGATGGCTGGAGCATATTTCTTACTGGGTGAGAAAGTAAAGGTGATTAATCTGGTAGTGGGCTCAATCTTAATTGTTTCCGGAATTGTCATTTTAAATCTTAGTAAATAATGAAAATATTTAGGAAACAAGCGGTTTTAACGACTCTTCAGGTGATAAGAAGTAGAGGATTTTTCGCCATTTTACAGACGGTCATCAATCGTCTTGTTGGTGAGAAACCTATCTCTAGTTTTGTTAAAATTAAAGCCTGTTTTCATGGGAAAAATTGCTTAGAAATAGGCGGCCACAGCTTAATTTTTCAACCAAAATCGATATTGCCGATATATAGGGAAGCGAAAACTATTGATAGCTGTAATTTCTCCACCAAGACTGTTTGGGAACACAAGATAAGCGAGGGATTAACATTCAAGTATGCAAGAAATAGGTTAGGTCGTCAATTCATACGTGAAGCCACAGATTTGAAAGGTATCAAGAATGGAATTTATGATTGTGTTATTTCTTCTCACACTCTTGAACATGTTGCTAATCCTCTTGGCGCCCTTTTCGAATGGAAGAGAGTATTGAAAGATGAAGGTGTGTTGCTACTCGTTGTACCACACAAGCAAGGTACTTTTGACCGTAATAGACCGGTAACAAAGCTGAGTCACTTGATACAAGATTATGAAAATGAAGTAGACGAGCATGATTTAAGTCATCTGACAGAGATACTTAAGCTACATGACTTATCAATGGATCCGCAAGCAGGAACCTTTGAGAATTTTGTTACCAGATCGAGAGACAATTTCAATAATCGGTGTCTGCACCATCACGTTTTTACCACGGGATTGGTTATCTCCATGATAGATCACCTGGGTCTAAAAATACTATTTGTAACCACCCACGCACCACACCACATCATTGTTTTATGTCGGAAGATAATTTGGGCGAACAGAAATCAAGAAATGGATCTTCACAGTGGCAACCTCCGATTCTTAGATAAAGATGCTTCTTGGAGAAAGTCAAGTTGTTTTATCCTTGACAGAAAGCTCTTAGCTGAGCGGTTTTAGCGCGTGCTACAACTGAATGCTCTATTCGTTCTTTGCACTTTTTTCATCCTGGCCAGGTGCGAGGTCTTTCGGGAACCGCTATACTACTATCTTATAGGAAGAGTGATTTGATGTATAAAGTTCTTATGATTGCTCCCACTCCGTTCTTTGCTGATAGGGGGTGCCATGTTCGCATATACGGAGAAGCCCGTATATTGCAAGAGATGGGAAATAAGGTAACTATATACACGTATCATAATGGTAGAAATCTTCCTGGTCTTGATATCAGGAGAATAATCAATATTCCCTGGTACAAAAAATTGGAGGCGGGGCCTTCCTATCATAAGTTATATCTGGATATCCTTCTTCTGATGAAGCTATTAGGGGACGGTATATATGAAAAACCAGATATAGTCCATGCTCATCTTCATGAAGGGGCTTTCTTAGGTAATATTGTTGCAAAACTTGAGAGTATTCCGCTGGTTTTTGATTTTCAGGGAAGTCTGACTGGAGAAATTGTGGAGCACGGTTTTCTGAAAAAGAAGAACGCTTTTTTTTATCTTTTTAAAAGAATGGAAAAATTTATTAATAACTCAGCAGATGCGATCATAATTAGTTCGCTGGATTCAGTTAAACTATTAGAAAAAGAGTTTGCAGTTTCCAGGAGCAAGTTCCATATAGTAGAGGATGGAATAGATACAGAAGGATTTAAACCTGACTGCTATGATAAATCAAAGAGAAAAAGAGAACTTTCTCTTCCGGACGACGGTGAAGAAATTATAATATATCAAGGCCTCTTGAATAGATACCAGGGCATAAATAGTCTTTTAGAAGCAATCCCCCTGTTGCTTAAAAAGAACAAAAAAGTTCATTTTTTAATACTGGGATATCCGGATATAGACAAATACAAAGACATAGCTAAGGAAAGAGGAATAGAAGATTTTGTAACTTTTACGGGGCGGGTGAATTATGAGGAGACCATCAAATACCTTTCCCTGGCAGATATTGCAGTTTCTCCAAAACTTTCCACAACAGAATGGAACGGAAAGCTCTTGTATTATATGGCTGCCGAGCTGCCAGTTGTGGTTTTTGATACCAGAGTTAATAGAGAAATTCTAGGTGATTGGGGTATATATGCTAAGCTGGGAGACCCGGCTTCCTTTGCGGAAAAAATAGAGGGTTTACTTTCACAGAAGGAATTAAGAGGAAGCTTAGGGAGGAAATTGAGGGAAAGAGTGAGCAGGAAGTATTCATGGAGAAGCATGGGTGAAAGAATAATAAAAATCTATGAAGAGCTTTTGGTAAGAGGCAAGGGTTGAAAAAAATCGCTCAATTGAGAAGATTATTTGGTCTGTACGGGAGTTATAACGCAAAAAGAAGCAGAAATATCCCTGCCCCAATTCGTCTGTGGGTTGAACCTACCAGTCACTGCAATTTAAGATGTGTTATGTGTCTTAACAAGAACCTTGCCAAAAGCGAAAGAGGTTTTATGGATTTCAATATATTCAAAAAAATAATTGATGAGGCTTCCCTGTTTGCCCATGACATAAATCTATTCCACAGAGGAGAGTCCCTATTGCATCCAGAGATATTTAGAATGATAAAATATGCTAAGGAGAAGGGACTTTATACAAGATTAAATACTAATGCCACTTTACTGAATGAGGAGAGGAGTCGCCAAATATTAGACTCAGGTTTAGACTTTTTATCCTTTTCTTTTGATGGATATGAGAAAAAAGTCTATGAGGACATAAGAATTGGAGCTAATTTTGATAAGACTCTGAATAATATTCTTGGTTTTCTATCTATCAAAAAAGAACTGGGCAATAGTTCGCCTTATACAACCTTTACTGTCATTGAGTTCTCAGACTCCTCATCTGGCAATATGGAAAAAGTAGCAAAGAAAGAATTTAAAAAAAGATTTAACTCTCTTCCTCTTGAGCGGTTTGTAGTAAGAAAACCTCATAACTGGGCCGGTGGATATGATATAAAAGAGTTTAATTCCAATAAAGGCTCTATTCGTTGCACTTTTCCCTGGTATTCTTTGACTATATTCTGGGATGGAAGTGTTTTGCCTTGCCCTCAGGATTTCCATGGTAAGTTAATCCTGGGGAATGTAAAAGACTCTTCTTTACTAAAGATTTGGGATGGACCTAAGGAAATTCTGCTTCGGGAAAACTTGAGTGGACAACAATATAAGAACGTTGTACCCTGTGATAGGTGTGATAGGCCAGGAAGGAAAAAACTATTGGGAATGCCCATAACTGAGTTAGGGAGGTTTTTGAAAGATAATGTAATTGGATACAATAAAATCGTTAGGAGAGTTTTTAGGTGAGAAGTTCTTCTATCTCAAAAAGGGAAAGGATGGGGTGCGGATGATTAAAGATGTAAAACTAGCAGAATTAATTGCCCATGTTGATGATCGAGGCTATCTTATTGAAATAATAAGAGCCGATGACAGTCATTTTACCAAATTTGGTCAGGTATATTTGGTGGGAAATTTTGCAGGAGGAGTGATTAGAGCTTTTCATAAACACAGAGTATTATGGGATTGGTTTTTTATTAGTCACGGAGCAGCTAAGTTCATCCTTAGAGACGACAGGTCAGATAGTCCTACCTATGAAGAGATGAATACCTTTGTATTGAGCTCCAGAAATCTTTCTCTTTTAGTAGTCCCCCCCGGGGTTTATCATGGATGGATGTCCTTAGAGGACGATACCCAGATGGTTAGCACTGCTAGTGAGGTATATAATCGAGATAATCCTGATGAAGTAAGAGTTTCGCCGAATTCGTTTGGAGTTGAGTGGGAAGTTAGGGGAAGATAGCTTTCAAGCTAATTAATATTTGGCTAAATGGCAATATGAGGAGGATATAAATTGATTTTATTAGTGGGAGGAGCTGGATATGTAGGTAGTATGTTGGCAAGGGGACTTTTGGATAAAGACTATGCAGTGAGAGTATTAGACAGGTTCTACTACGGAGACAGAGGGATAAAGGATATAGAAGACCGCCTTGAGATAATTCAGGGCGATATAAGGAAGATAGATTCTTCTGTCCTTGAAGGGATAAATGCTGTAATAAACGTAGGGGGACTTTCAAATGATCCTACGGCAGAGTACAATCCCAGGGCAAATTATGAGATGAATGTTGTAGCTACCAAAAATCTAGCAAAGATTTCCAAAGAGAGAGGCATAAGAAGATTTATTTTCGCTTCTTCTTGTTCTATATACGACCTTGGTTTTGGGGGAGAAGATATAGTTCAAGATGAAGAGGCAAAAGTGAGCCCCAATGCTGTTTACTCTAAATCAAAATATGATGCCGAAAGGATTCTTCTAAAGATGGCTGATAATGATTTCTGCCCTGTCATCCTAAGAAAAGGCACTATTTTTGGGTTCTCTTATAGAATGCGATACGATTTAGTAGTGAATACTTTTGTCAAAGATGCTTTAACTAAGCAGAAAATTACCATCTTCAGGGGAGGCGAAATGTGGAGACCACTCATTGATATAAGCGATGTTGTCAAGGCTTACCTTATTTGCTTGGAAGCCCCCGAAGATAAAGTGAAAAGTCAAATTTTTAATATATCCCATAATAACTACAGAATATCGGAACTTGCCTACCGAGTGCGGGAGGCCCTGGAGGATACAGGAATCAAAATAGAGATAGGGGTTGACTATACTCCACAAAATATACGTAGTTATCGAGTTTCTACCGAGAAAATAGAATCCCTGTTGGATTTTCATGCTACCTTAAGTGTAGAGGATTCGGTAAAGAATATGGTAAGAATGATAAATAAATGCAATTACACCGATTTTCTAAATCCTCGATACTATAATATTCAATGGACGACTTTTCTGGAAGAGGCTGAAAAGATTCTCAAGGTTTCAGATTCGATATTCTAGAATTGGTTTTATTAAACTCTCAGATTGTGCAATGTTAATTCAAGGAGGAGAAAAATAAAGGTTTTGGTAATCGGAGCAAATGGCCAGTTGGGGAGTGATATAGTTAAGGTGTTTTCTTCTGAGAATGTTATACCATTAACTCACAAAGATGTTGAAATAGCAGAAGGGGCATCAGTAAAAAACGCATTAGAGGCGTACAAGCCAGATTTGGTTATCAACACCGCTGCTTACCATAGAATTTCCGATTGTGAGAAAAATGCTCTTAAATCCTTTGGAATTAATAGTATAGGAACGAAGAATTTAGCCATTGCATGCAGGGAAAATAAAGCAATTCTTGTTCATATCAGTACAGACTATGTCTTTGATGGTGAAAAGAAGGAGCCGTATATTGAATCAGATTCTCCCAGACCTCTAAATGTTTATGGGATATCAAAACTAGCCGGAGAGTACTATATAAAGTATTTATGTCCCAAACATTTTATTATAAGAACATCAGGTCTTTATGGTTCAGCTAAATGCAGAGCTAAGGGCGGTAATTTTATCGACCTTATGCTGAACTTAGCCAAAGAACAAGATGAGATTGAGGTAGTGAATGATGAGGTCCTTACGCCCACTTATACTCTGGACCTTGCTCGGAAAATAAGGGATCTTATTCAAACGGATTATTTTGGTCTTTATCATATTACTAATAATGGCTCTTGTTCCTGGCATCAGTTTGCTGAGAAAATCTTTGAATTCTATAATTTGAAAGTTAATCTTAAAGCAGTTTCGGCAGAAAGGTTTGCTTCGGAGATTAAACGTCCTCGCTATTCCGTGTTGAGGAACTACGCCCTGGAGAAGATAGGAATGGACGATATGCGAAAATGGGATGAAGCATTAAAGGTTTTTCTTTCCCGGAGAAAAGAGCAATAATAATCAAGGAGGAGCGTGATATGAAAAGGACCTGGCAGCTGGAAGTCTTTGAAAAAGCTTTTAAGAAAAATTTAAAATTGCGTCATCTTCTCTCCTTCATCAGGGAAATTAGCACAGGTGAGATGTGCCTGGATATATGTCATGGGGATAATACAGGGGGGCTTAGTTATTACTTTAGAAAGCATGGAGGTAGATGGATAACCGCGGATCTGGAGGGAAAGAACCCACCGGTTATGAAACAGCTTCTAAAGAAAAGAGTGTTGACGCTAGGTAGTGCCGGTATTGCTTTTAGGAACAGTATTTTCGATAGGATTGTTATAATAGATGTTTTAGAGCATCTACCCGAGGAAAAGGATTTCTTGAGGGAAATCCACAGAATATTGAAGCCTAAAGGAACAATCTATGTTACTTGTCCCAATCAGCACAAGAAACTTCTGGGTAATAGGATAAGGTATATGCTTGGGATGCGTCCTGAAAGGTATGGACATGTTAGACCGGGATATACTTTGGATGAGTTGCAGGCTGTTGTAGAAAAAGCGGGTTTTAAGGTTATAGAGAGAGGAAGCTATTCAAAATTCTTTACCGAAATGATAGAGCTGGCCATTAATTATGGGTACATCTTTCGTTTAAAAAAGGGCATGAAGGGTGTTGCTATAGCTCCCACTTCTCAAAAAGATTTAACTACTCATGGTATAGCCTACAAGTTATTCTCTTTAGCTCATCCCTTTCTTTTGTTGGTATCTAAGTTGGATAGTTTGCTTTTCCTGGGAAAAGACTATTGCGTGACAGTAGTAGCTAAAAAGGTATAAAAATCCCTTGAAGAAGGCAGGGAGGAAAAAGGTGAGGATTCTATTTGTTTTCACGGAAATAAATCAGAAAATGGGTTTTTTGGGTTTTCAACATGGATTAGCCAGTATCTCGGCTACTCTGAAGGCTAATGGATACAATCAGATTGATTTGTATCATATGTCGCCAAAATATGATATAGAGTCTTTTCTTAATAAGATGAGTCAATTCAAGCCCGATATAGTTGGTTTCTATTGTATAGCAGAACAATTCAGGTTTATAAAGAGGATCATTAGTGAAATTCGTTCTTATAATATATTTATTATTTGTGGGGGGCCGCATATAACTCTTCATCCGCAGTGCCTGGAGGAGGTATCTGGTCTGGATGCAATATGTATCGGCGAAGGAGAATATCCAATGTTAGAGCTGGTAGAAGCATTGGAAAAAGGTAAAGACCCCACCAAAATAAGAAATATATGGACCAAGAAGAACGGCAGGATCTATAAGAATTCTTGCCGGCCTTTTATTGCAAATTTAGATGAACTTCCTTTTGAGGATCGGGATTTGTTCAATTTTCAAAAATCGATCAATCATTATGGTATGGCACAACTGCGAGTGATGCTCTCAAGAGGATGCCCTTTTGATTGCACCTATTGTTCCAACGCAAGACTTGGCAAGGCTCAAAGCGGTACTTATGTGAGATTCAGAAGTGTAGATAATGTGATAAATGAAATCAAGGGACTTAAGAAAAAGTATAAGTTTAAGGAGATTTGCTTTGATGATGAGATTTTTATGTTGAAAAAAGAGCTCGTTGATGAGTTTTGTATCAAATATAAAAAAGAGATAGCCTTGCCCTTTGATTTTGATCTCAGAATTGAATTTGGTTCAAATGGATTGCTTGGTAAATTAAAAGATGCCGGTGGTAGGATGGTTATTTTCGGTATAGAATCGGGTAATGAGGAGATAAGAAGAAAAGTGCTCAAGAGGAAGATGAGTAATCGACAAATCATTGAAGCTTTCAGAAATGCGAAAGGGGTAGGATTAAAAACTAAGGCTTTTAATATGGTGGGACTGCCGGGGGAGAGCAGAGAATCATTTGAAGATACCATCAGGCTAAACGCCCTGGTTAATCCCGATGCGTTAACTATTTACGTATTTTTTCCCTACCCAGGGACAGAAGCTTACGATCTTTGTAAAGCTAAGGGATATCTGGATGATGATAGTGAGATTCCTGATAATTATGTTTCCAGGAAAGATACAATATTGAAAATGTCCCATTTTACTCGCCAGGAGATATTAAAGTGTAGTCGATGGTTTGGGTTTAATGTCTATAAGAAACATTCTCTTAAAAAAGCCATTGCTTATAAGATTTTTGATTCAAGTTACGGGGAGTCTATCGTTAATTTACTTTCTCCTTTTAGGAAACATATGAGGCGTTTTGTTCAAGGTTCCTAGTTTGTGCGGGGAGTTGAAAGGGGGAATTATTGTCTATGAATATTCTTGTTACTGGAGGGACAGGGTTTATTGGAAGTCATCTGGTAGAAAAATTGGTTTTAGAGGGGCATCAAGTGCGGGTATTAGACTGGGGGGAGCACAATATTCGTTATTTAAAGAAATTGGAAGGCATGGAATTTATAGAAGGTGACTTAAGGAATAAGGGAACACTAGAAAAAGCTTTGAGAGATGCAGAGGTTGTATATCATCTGGCAAGTATTCACCTTGCGGTAGGGGTGTCTGACCAAAAATACCGGGAAGTGAATGTTGGCGGAACAGAAAAAATTCTCCAGGCGTGTCTAAAGAGAAATTTAAAGCGTTTTGTCCATTGTAGTAGCGTAGGGGTGCTGGGTAATATTGATAACCCTCCTGCCAACGAAACCTATCCTTATAATCCGGATACTATTTATGAGAAAACAAAGGCAGAAGGAGAAAAGATAGCTCTTAAGTATTTTAAAAAGGGAGTTCCGGTTGTTATAGCACGGCCAGTTTGGGTATATGGACCGCGATGTCCCCGTACTCTCAGGTTGTTTAAAGCTCTTAAGAAAGGCAGATTTCCCTTCTTTGGCAATGGGCAGACCCTGAGACATCCGGTATATGTTGGTGAGTTTATTAGGGGATTAGAGCTTTGTGCTGATATTAAAGAAGCAGTTGGACAAGTCTATATCATTGGGGATGAGAAGGCAGTGACAGTTGAACAATTAATAAGTGCTTTCGCTAGAGTCTTAGGAGTAAAGGCACCCAGAGTTCATTTTCCAGCTTCACCGATGAGGGCTTTGGGTTTTCTGGTAGAAATAATTTGCAAGAAAATTGGCGCTGAACCACCTTTTTCCCGCAGAAGCATGGATTTTTTTACTAAGAACTATTCTTTTGACGTTTCAAAAGCCAGGAAGGAACTTAATTACAAGTCTAAAGTGAGTTTAGATGAGGGTTTAAGAATGAGTTTGAAGTGGTTCGAAGAGAATGGTTTTTTATAAACAAGGAGGAATTCATTTGGATCGAGGGCCCGCTTTACATAAGAAGATATTCAATTCAAGAAAGTCGAGTTTAGAACTCTACCAAGAAACGTTTATCGGGAAAAAGAATCTGATAGAATTGCTGAAATATGAGGTAATTACTGCTTTTTTTGGTAGTATTCCGGGTGCAGCAGGTTTGCTGTTAAGGAAAACATTTTACAAAGGCCTTTTGAAAACGGTAGGTAATAATGTTATTTTTGGAAGGAATATCACTTTAAGACACCCCCACAAGATAAACGTTGGCAACAGTGTAATAATTGATGATAATTGTGTCTTGGATGCCAAAGGAGAGAATAATCAGGGGATATCTGTAGGAAATCGAGTTACCATTGGAAGAAATTCCACTCTTACCTGCAAAAATGGTGATATAAGAATAGGCTCTAATGTAAATATAACTCCTTCTGTTCAATTAGTGGTAGCACCTGGGGGAAAAATTGAAATCGGCGACAATGTAGAGATTGGTTCTTTTTCCCATTTTTCCGCTGGCACCTATAGTATGAAGAAGAATGATATACTTCCTTCCGCTCAAGGGAGGATTTCCAGGGGTATAATTCTGAAAGACTCAGTCATGATTGGTGCAGGTGTGATAATCTTGGATGGAGTGACTATTGGAAAAAGCAGCATAATTGGGGCCGGCTCAGTGGTTACTGAAAGCATTCCGGAACGTTCAGTGGCCTTTGGCATCCCAGCCAGGGTAATGAAAGAACGCGGGGGAAAGAGAGAGGATACGGTTAGAGATAGGTGAAGAAATTCTTGTGGTTATTCTTTAGAGTTGTGGTTAGTGGAATCCTAATTACCTATCTGTTATACAAGGTCGATATTAAATCTATCTTTTCCTCTTTAAACTCTGTAAATCTATTTTGGTTAGCTCTGGCTTTTTCTCTTATATTTGTAGGTAACCTCATTAGTGGCTACAGATGGCAACTTCTTTTAACTACTCAGGATATACATATTCCCCTTAAGACACTGATTTCCTCTTTACTGGTGGGACGATTCTTTAACAATTTTCTCCCCAGTACCATAGGGGGGGATATAGTGCGTGTTTACGATACTTCCAAATACAGCAAGAACACAGCAGTGTCTATGACGGCTATCTTAATAGAAAGACTTACCGGGTTCCTTGCTCTTTTGTCAATCGCTGCATTTGCCCTGGTATTTGGGTTTCACACTATAGGTGATACTTTTCTTCTTTGGGTGCTCATAGGTTTTTTCTCCCTCATCCTTTTGTTGTTTTTGGGTTTGTTTAATGCAACTTTGAGTCGCCAGATTAGAAAAATTTTTGATTTTAGAGGTCTATCTAGAATTAAAGGGAAAATAGATAAAGTCTATCAGGCTCTTAACCTATATAAAAACAAGAGAAAGGACCTCCTGGTCACTTTCCTTCTCGGTTTTGCATTACAGGTAGCCGCAGTGGCTCATTATTACCTCATAGGATTAGCTCTGGGTTTAAATGTATCTATGCTCTATTTCTTCATTATAATTCCTCTTGTTCTTCTGATACTTTTTCTACCGGTGTCTATCAACGGAATCGGTGTAAGAGAGAACGCCTATGTGCTTTTCTTCGGTAAAATAGGTGTGGAAGGGTCGATAAGTATAGCCTTATCCTGGCTGGCTTTTGGTATGATACTGATTATTGGGATAATAGGGGGTGTAATCTACGCTGCCAGAAAGTCAGTTGGCTAGTAGATATTATCAGGAGCAATAAATGTGTTCTCCTGTTGGTCATTCTTTAGCTGGATATGCACTTTACTTAGCTTGCAATAAGAATTGTAAATTGATTGGAGATTGGAAAAAAATAATTCTCTATTTTTTTGCGGCAAATGCGCCTGATCTTGATTTTATACCAGGAATCTTTATGGGAAGTGCCAATAGATTCCATCATGGGATTAGTCATACTCTGGGTTTCTCGCTTTTATTTGCTCTATGTATGTATATGATACCCAGATTTCGAACAAAAAAGGATTTTGCAATCTTTTTTTCATTATACTTCGGTCATGTAGTTATTGATTTCTTAACTGCTGATAGTAGCACCCCTTTTGGAGTAATGCTTTTTTGGCCTTTTACGCAAAAGTATTTTATTTCATCTTTCTCTTTTTTTTCTGACATCCATCACCTGTTTTTATCTGACCTTTTTGATTTACATAATATTAGAGCTATGGTCTGGGAGGCGGTCCTCTTCCTATCTATAATTGCCTTGTTAACATTTGTCCGTAGGATAGGGAAAGAACCATTATCCGAAGATAGACAAAGGAACGAGAATGGGTGAAAGTATGACCAGAAGTTGTCAAGTAACAGTTATTATTCCTGCTTTTAATGAAGAAAAAACCATTGCAGAAGACATTGACGTGATTGTTGAGACAATGGAAAAGCCTGACTATCAATATGAAATAATAGTAGTTGATGATGGTTCTACTGACAAAACTGCTCAAATTATAAAGGCAAAAAAAGAGGTAAAACTCATTCAGCACTCTTATAATAGAGGGGTAGGAGCAGCCAGGAAGACCGGCATCTTAAAAGCTAAAGGAGAAATTATCGTTATGACCGACGGAGACGGCACCTATCCTAATCAGGATATCCCCAAGCTCTTAAACTACATCAAGGATTGCGATATGGTTGTAGGCGCTCGAGTTGGGAAGAATGTGACCTGGCCTTTAATTCGTCGACCAGCAAGATGGTTTATCCGCAAACTAGCCTCTTATTTAATCGCCACAAAAATACCCGATTTGAATTCTGGACTAAGGGTATTCAAGAGGGATTTGGCTCGCAAATTCTTTGCTATTTTACCAGATGGGCACTCCTGGGTGAGTACTATAACTCTAGCTTTCTTGGCTAACGGATATACTATTAAGTATGTTCCTATTGACTACTACAAAAGAAAGGGCAAGTCGACCATTCATCCCATAAAGGATACCTATAATTTTATTTTACTGGTTATTAGAACGGTGATGTATTTTAATCCTTTAAGAATATTTCTTCCCTTGACAGCATTAATATTAATTGGTGCAATCATAAGGACTCTCTATGATGCAACAGTTCTGCATCGCATAAAAGAGTCGGATATTATGTTGTTTTTGACCGGATTGATTATCGGAGTATTGGGACTCTTGGCAGATTTAATAGTTAGATTACAAAAGAAAGATTAGGTAAGAATTGAAAGTAGAAGATGAAGATTCTATATTTGACTCGGAAATATCCGCCTATGAAAGGTGGTATGGAAAAGATAAATTTCTATCTTTCTCTCCATTTGGGAAAACTTGCTGACCTTGAACTCATCTCCTGGAACAAATCTCAAAAGTGGCTGCCTTTCTTTCTTTTCTATTTCTTAGTAAAATCCTCCTATATCCTCCTTGCAAAGAAAATCGACATTATCCATCTGGGAGATGGTCTTCTCTCTCCTTTGGGACTGATACTAAAGAAACTCTTCCATGTACCTGTTGTAGTGACTATTCATGGGTTAGATATTACCTGGAGATTTTGGCTTTATCAGTTTCTAGTTCCTTGGTGCCTGGCCCGATTAGATAGAATAATTTGCAGAAGTGCTTACACTGGAAAGGAATGTCTTCAGCGGAGGATTCCTGAAGAAAGAGTGGTGGTAATCTCCGGTGGTGTCGAGGTAGGCGAATTCTATCTTGGTGAAGAGAAAGGAGAAATAAGACGAATTCTCTCTAAGCAACTTAAGATTGACCTCCAGGATAAAGAAATTCTCCTTAGCGTGGGGCGCCTGGTGGAAAGGAAGGGTTTTCATTGGTTCGTAGGTAAAGTCTTTCCAGAAGTCTTAGGGAGGAGAAAAAACTCGATTTATCTCATCGTAGGAGAGGGACAACTAAGGAGTAGGATTCAGAAAGATATAGAAAAAAATGGCCTGGTAGGAAAAATATTTTTGTTAGGAGAAGTGAAAGATCAGACTCTAAAGATGTTATATAATGCCTCGGATCTACTTATAATGCCGAACATTCCAGTTGAGGGGGACATAGAAGGATTGGGATTTGTAGCTCTGGAGGCGAATTCTGCTGCTCTTCCCGTTGTTGCTTCCAGGCTGGAAGGAATAACGGCTGCAGTGGAAGATGGAAAAAATGGGTTTCTCGTTGAACCGTACGACATTCAAGGATTCATTAATGTGATTATCAGCTTATTAGAAGACGATATAGCAAAAGAAAAGATCGGAAGAGGTGCACGGAAGTATGTATTGGAGAATTATTCTTGTGAAAAGATTGCTGGAAAGTATTATCAAGAATCTAAGAAGGTGATAGGAGAGAAGTGAAATTACGATGAGAATAGCTCTGCTAAATAACCATCCCCCAGGCACGGGCTTTGGGAACTATGCTTTTGAGATTTACAATGAGTTATATGATAAATGCAGAATAGATCATATTTTTCTAAACTCTAAAGAGAGAAAACTTGAAAAAATTACTTCTAGCTCTAGAGAATGCATTGCTAAACCGGAAGGATTTTCAATTGATCACAGGTTTTTTTTCTATTACCGCATCCAGAAAAAAATACCAGAATATGACCTTTATCTCGTAGCCAATCAAAATCTCTCTTTTTTAAAACTAAGGCCAAAAATTGTTTTCTGCCACGACATCATTCATCAAGTATATCCGCGAAATCCAGGGTATTGGTTGCTCAGTAAATTGCTCTATTCTGGACTTAGAAAGGCGGAATCCTTTATAGTCCCATCTCAGTCTACCAAGAGGGATCTGATGAAGTTTTGTTCAATCCCTGAAGAGAGGATTTCTGTTGTTTACGAAGGGGTAAGTGGTGAGCGATTTAGACCAGATAGAAGTGTCTCCTCGAATATCTATCAAAAATATAGACTTTCTCCCCTGCACAGATATGTGCTTCATATAAGCTCAGAGACGCCAACAAAGAATGTAGATGGATTGATTAAGGCATTCTACCAACTTAAAACAAAGGATGAATTTAGTGATGTTAAGCTGTTGAAAGCGGGGAATCCACAGTATCAAAGAGATAGAAAGAGGTTACTGAAGTTAATTAGGCAACTCGACCTTCAAAAAGATATCGTATTTTTAGGTTATGTGCCAGCAGAGGATTTGCCAGAATTATACAATATAGCAGAGCTATTTGTATTCCCTTCTTTTTATGAAGGATTTGGCTTGCCAGTTCTGGAGGCGATGGCCTGTGGAACTGCCGTCATAACTTCCAATACCTCATCCTTACCGGAAATTGTTGGCGATGCAGGTATTATGGTTAATCCAAAAGATATTGATGCCTTGGCAGAAGCGATGAGGAAGATTCTGGTCGATGAGGAGCTGAGAAGGAGCATGATTAGTAAAGGCTTAGAAAGGACACATCTGTTTTCCTGGGAAACTTCCGCCAAAGAAACGTTGAGAATTTGTGAGACAGCATACAGAAGAAGTGAGCCTGTCAAAGGCCGCTATTTTTAAGATTTCTGCCTCCTAAAACCCGCATAAAATCAGCCTAGGGTTTTTGATAGGTCTCGAAGAAATATTTCATAAGAGAGGGAAATAGAGGGAATGATTGAGAAGCTCGGGGGGGAGGTTAGTAGGGGCATTCTTTTATTGGCTGGTGGCGCATACATTATCTTTCCTGTAATTATTGCTTCAGTGTTTTTTCTTATCTTTATCAGGCTTTCATCTCATCCTTACAAAAAAAGCATCAAAAAAGAGAAATTTTCATCTTTATTCCTTTGGATTACAATACTTATTTATTGTAGCATCTTCGGAACTATGTCCATATTAAAATACTTTTCTTTTCGCACAACATTCTTTGATCTGGGCATTTATGATTACGCTATATGGAACATAGCAAAAAGCGGTGACTTGAGTTACCTCTTCTGGGGACACTTCAGACCTATCGTGGGAGTTTATGCTTTTTTTTATAAATTATTTCCTTCAGCTATAACTTTACTCCTTCTTCAAACTTTAGCCATTGGTATTAGCGCCGTACCTCTTTACTATATTGCTAGAGAAAAGCTTAGGAGTAGTTATTGTGCCCTATTGATCGTAGTTATATATTTTTTATACTCTCCTGTAGAATACAATAATCTTGTTAATTTCCATGCTGATCATCTTATTATTTTACTTATGTTTCTGGGTTTTTACTTCTTAGAGAAAAAAAATGTTATTGCTTTTCTTTTAGTCTGTCTTCCTGGTTTGTTCCTAAAAGAACCTCTTATACTTTCTGTAAGCATGATGGGTTTTTATGCACTTGTTCGCTACAGGATGTATAAATCAGGTGCTCTTTTGTTTATAGGTAGTTTACTATTTTTTTTCCTGGTGATAAATGTGATAATGCCTGGATTGGGTGGTGCTTATTATAGAGGAGGAGTCAAGGGAAGCTTTTCCTACCTGGGCAACAGCGTTTTTGAAATAATTAAAACTATGTTGTTTCATCCTGGAATCATTGTAGAAGAAATTATAAATGTGTGGAAGATAGGATATCTGGTTTTTCTCTTTGTTCCACTATTACTCATTCCCTTACTTTCTCCTCTTTCTCTTCTCCCAGCTCTTCCTGCTTTAGCCATTTCTTTGCTTTCTCGTTCACCAAATCTTTATTGGATTCAATATCAGTATACGGCTTCGCTAATAGCCCCAGTCTTTATCGCTCTAATTTACGGACTTAAGTTTTTCAATGGAAGAGAAGAGTCTCTAAAAAGTTGGTTCAAAAAGCATCTTAAGATTAACCTGGATAAGAATCAATTATTAAAGACTTCTCTTTGTACTATTTTAGCCATTTCCCTTTATTATAATGTTGTCTTGAGTCCTTCTCCTATTTCTGTTCTCTTTTGGAAGAAATTGATGGGGAATTATTACAAAACCTCCTATGTCATCACGGAAAGGGATAGGGTATTAAATGATGCCTTAAGGAGATTCATTCCTCAGAATAGCAGTGTAGTTTCCCAAAATATGGTAAATAATAGTTATCTTGCTCATCGGAAAGAATATTATTGTTTTCCCCAACATATAGAAAGTGCAGATTATGTAGTGCTCGACCAAGAGAGAGCCCACTATATCATAGATAAATTGGACGAAGAAGAATATGAGAAGGAATTCAATAAGCTCCTGAAGAGCCATCAGATAGTATTTTCTTATGATGGAATATACATCTTCAAACGAGTTAAATGAAATTAACTAGAGGCTCTATAAATAGTGTGAACAAGGTATCGAACTAATCAATTATAATGAAAAACATGTGGTCAGGGCTGGTATAGCATTGATAATAAGTGGTATTATCTTAATAGTAAGGTAAACAATAGATGAAAATCTCAGTTATTGTGCCTGTTTTTAATGAAAAAGGAACTATTGAGGAGGTTTTACGGCGTATCAAGAATGTTAAAATCGAAAAAGAGATAATAGTCGTAGATGATTACTCTACTGACGGGACACGGCAGCTTTTAAAAGGAATCAAGGATAAAGAAATAAAGGTACTTTTTCACTCTCGCAATAGAGGTAAGGGGGCTGCCATCAGAACAGCGCAAACGTACATTGCTGGCGATGTGGTGATCATTCAAGATGCTGATTTAGAGTATGAGCCAAAAGATTATCTAAATTTAGTTAAGCCCATCAAGAATGGACGTGCCGATGTTGTGTATGGCTCAAGGTTTTTTGGCGTTCACAAGTTCTCCTCCTTCTGGCATTATTTTGGAAATAAATTTTTGACCTGGGTAACCAATGTTCTCTATCGAGCCAGATTAACAGATATGGAAACGTGCTATAAAGCTTTTAAGGCGTCTATGTTTCTTGATTTAAACATCAAGGCAAAAAGATTTGACTTCGAGCCGGAGATTACAGCAAGAATATTAAAGGCAAATTTGAGAGTTGTGGAGGTGCCCATAACTTACTTCGGGCGTTGTTATGAGGGGGGAAAAAAGATTACCTGGAAAGATGGCCTCATGGCTTTATGGACTCTCTTAAAATATAGATTTGTAGACTAAGATAAGCAAAGTCAAATATGATTTTTAGTATATACATCTGGCAAGGGTAAAAGTTGTCTTTGCAGGAGAAACAAATAAATCAAATGTCGTCCACTCATAAAATTCATCCCTCTTTTCTATTCTCAAGAATAATGGCGTTGCTGGGCGATAGAAAGATTCAGATATTACTGGCTTTGTTGATTATCACGCTAGCAGCTCAGATTCGCACCTATGATCTGGGGGGAAGATCCTTATGGCTGGACGAAGCCTCTGTTGCTAACTGGGCAAGCCAAAGTAGCCTGAAAGAGGTGTGGGCTTCCATGGGCCCAGCACCTCCACTTTTTATCATTACCCTCCACTACATAGTTAAACTTTTTCCTAATAATGAGTTTACCTTAAGGCTTCTACCATGTCTCTTTGGGATTGGTTCCCTTGCACTAATCTATCTTGTGGCTCGAAGAATAGACAGCAAAGCAGCCTTATTAACTCTAATCCTTTTTTCCTTTTCTTATCCTTTAGTCTATTATTCAAGAGAGCTTAAACAGTATTCCGGGGATGTCTTCTTCGCCCTCCTTTTAGTGTTTTTAACTGAAAGAATAGTGGCGAAGAACACTTTGAGAAACTGGGGTCTCTGGGTGGTTTTCTCCTCGTTGGCCTTATGTTTTTCTCATACTGCAGCTTTTGTCATTCCCGGATTGAGTTTGGTTCTTCTTCTCCAAGGCATTGGTAGTCGGAGGAGAAATATCTTACCCAAATGGTTGCTGAGTAATGCTGTCGTAGGATTCATATTTATTCTAATATTTTATTTTGTCATACGAGGCCAGATTCAAGATTGGCTAGTAGCCTACTGGAGGGGTTCCTATCCTGATACCACCAGCAGTAATAATTTATTGCTCTGGCTGGTGAGGTCTCACTTTATGATTCTCAAGAACTTTTTTCAGCCCTATCATTGGTTGGTTCTCCTCTTAATTCCTGTGGCTGTGGACGACTTTATAAGAACTAATCGTCGAAGATTTCTCCTCTACCTTCTATTTCCCCTTTTTCTGGCGTTAGTAGCTTCATCTCTACATAGATATCCTTACGGAGTTACCAGGCTTATGTTATTTGTCTCTCCCATACTTTTTATTACCGTGGGCCAGGGTTTGTTCAGGGTTCTTGTTACTCTTTATCAAAAAAAATATCTGATAGCACTGGTTGTGATGGTGATATTATTTACTTGGCCAACGATTAGTCAGATCTATACGGGTTTCGCTAAGCCAGTGGGAAGAGAGGAAATGCGTCCGGTGATTCAATATCTAGAGAAGAACTTTGAGCTTGGGGATAGGATTTACGTATATTATGCAGCCGGGGAGGCGTTCAAATATTATTACCGTGGCAGTTATGAAAATGTAGTGCGGGGAAAAATACACCGGGACGATATTAATGAGTACGCCTCTGAAATTGATAAGATTCTGGAGAGAGACATTCGAGTGTGGCTTGTCTTTTCCCATTACTTGGATATAGAGAGAAAATTTTGCCTTGAGTACTTGGGCAAAAGGGGTTCTTTGCTGACGAAACAAACAGCAGAAGGAGCCGTGGTTTATCTTTACCGAATACATCGGTAATGTTGAGATTAAAAAAGAGATAATAGTTGTAGAGGTGCTCATAACTTACTGTGGGTGTTGCTATGAGGGAGGAAAAAAGATCACCTGGAAAGATAGACTGGCACCTCTCTTACGGGCTCTGATAAAATATCGATTTGTGGAGCATTTAAGGTGAAAAAGATTTTAGCCAAAGGTACCATTTATTTGATGAGTGCTCAGCTAGTCTTTCTAATTAGTAGCTATGCCATTCATTTTGGGTTAGGCAGATATCTGGGTCCAGAGTTATACGGAACCTTTGGAATAATACTATCTCTTTTGACCATCTGTAGAGTTCTTGTGGAGCCAGGAACTGTGCGGGCGATTTCAAAATACACCGCAGAAAGAAAGGAATTAGCAGTCGTAATAAAGAATCAGGCTATAAAGATTCAAATAATCCTTGCTCTTCTTATTTTTGTTTTCTTGTTTACCCTGGCACCCCTAATAGCCAGTTTACTAAAAGATTCTACCTTAATACCCTATATTAGATTTATAGCTTTTTTCGTTCCTGCCTTCAGTCTATATGCAGTATACTTTGGACTGTTAAATGGAATAAAAGCCTTCGGAAAACAGGCAACCGTTTCCATTATCTATCATGTCATAAAGGTATTAGTGGTACTTGCTTCAGTCTATCTGGGTTTTGAGCTGTATGGAGCAATAGGTGGTTATTTGATAGCGGGTGTGGTGTCTTTGATAATGGCACGCCATTACTGGATATCCAAAGATAGGGACGATATTAGAATTGCGGATAACTTCGAAATGAGTAAAATCATAAAATTTGCCGCTCCGGTTATTCTTTTTTCTTTAGCCTTTAATCTGGTGATAAGTCTAGATTTGCTTTTTGTAAAAGCTATTTTGGCAGAAAGGGCGCAAGCTGGTTTTTATACCTCGGCCGTGGCTTTAAGCAAAATTCCTTACTTTATATTCCTGGCTTTAGGTGAGACTTTATTTCCCTCCATAGCAAAATCTACCTCCAGCAAAGGAAATGAAGAACTTACCAGAAAATATATAAATCAATCTCTGAGATACACTTTAATTTTCTTGATTCCCTGCTCTTTCATAATTAGTGCTACCTCTCAGAATCTAATTTCTCTGGTATATACAGAGGCATATTTAGCTGCCGTCGCTCCCTTGAGCATCTTGATCTTTGGATTGACCTTTCTTTCTCTTT
>Ga0307438_1000461_pt1 | contig 31623 bp, 26 predicted proteins | sample SalMarWE160110MG_FD_202144 | JGI IMG/M metagenome (GOLD analysis project Ga0307438, IMG submission 202144) | Salt marsh sediment microbial communities from the Plum Island Ecosystem LTER, Massachusetts, United States - WE1603-110 | ecosystem: Environmental > Aquatic > Marine > Intertidal zone >... | reverse complement strand
TCAGGATGAGCTAATAAGAAAAAACTATACTGTTACAATCAGAAAAAGCAAGGGGGCTGATATCTCTGCTGCCTGCGGGCAATTGATAACAGCTACGTAAGATCCTTCGATAAACATTGACTCTCAGGCTTCACTTCCCAATATTCACATCTATAATTAAAGAGAAATTTTTAGGATACGATGGCTGGCGCATTCCCACCCTTGAGGGGTTATGCGTGCTACTGAACAAGAAAAAAAGAGGTCAGTATATAGGTCGCCTTTTCAAGAATACACAGTCAATATGTTTGAGTGCAGACCTTTTGGGAGGAATTCATTATGGGGAAGAATGTAGTTTCCGTAATATTGTAAATTTTACTACAGGCAAAATTGATGAAACTTCAATGGAAAATATAGAAGCCGTTTGGTGTCAATCTCAATCAATGTATTTCTATATAAAAGCAGTACGAAGTATAAAGTGATGGGAGATTGAAGCAATAAAACAGGGGTTACCGATAAAGCCGGTAGCACGTTGGTTTTACATGGTGGGCGGTATGGGGTTTGAACCCATGACTTCCACCGTGTGAGGATGGCACTCTCCCGCTGAGTTAACCGCCCGAATATATACCTATATATAATCAGATACTATAGTAAAAAAGTATTTGCAAATAAAATTAATCAAGCCCAACTGATCTGCGTAAGGCCTTTACCTCCACATTTTTAAGGTGCCGGTATTTTCCAATCTTTAGGTCGCCTAAGTTAAGATTACCATACCCTATCCGGGTAAGCTTTAGAGTTTTATGCCCCACAGCTTCACACATCCTTCTTATTTCTCTGGATCTACCTTCAAAGATCGTAATCCTTACTACACTTCTACCCTGTTGTGTCTCTATTATCCTCACACGAGCTGGATTAGTTGGCCCATCATCAAGAATAACACCCTTTTTTAATCTCTCAACTGACTTATCTGATACAAAACCCTCAACGATTACCTTATACGTCCTTGGGATATGGAATTTTGGGTGCATGAGCCTAAAGGCAAGTTCACCATCATTTGTAAGAATTAAGAGGCCGGAGGAATCAAAATCGAGACGTCCAATAGGATAAACTCTCTCCTTAACATCTTTAACCAGATCTCGGATTATAGGCCTTCCTTCCGGGTCGTGCAGGGTACTCACATAGCCAAATGGTTTATTTAAAAGTAAATAGATTTTTTTCGGAGGATCAGGAATAGGGTGACCATCAACACTTATTGAATCTACTCCCCATACTGCCTTTGAGCCAACCCTTCTCTCAACCTGCCCATTCACCGCTACAAGACCTGAAGATATAAGTTCATCGGCCCGTCTTCTGGAGGTAATACCAGATATAGCAATAATCTTGTTTAAACGCTTCTTTTTTGTATCATTCTTCTTCTCCATCACCGAGCTCTTCTATCTCCTTTAGAGTTGGAAGGGAGGAGATATCTTTTAAATCAAAGACCTCAAGAAATTTTTTTGTTGTACCATAGATAATTGGCCTACCAGGCAAGGATTTTCGGCCCACAATCCTAATCAATCCTTTTTTAAGTAACATCTTTAATATACCGCCTACCTCTACACCCCGTAGCCTTTCAATTTCTTGACGTATAATGGGTTGTTTATATGCAATAATAGTCAATGTCTCCATAGCTGCCTTACTCAATCTGGATTGGGTTGACATAAGCATATTAGCAATGTACGGCCTAAACTTAGGGAGAGAGCGAAACTGGTAGCCTTCAGCAACCTCCTTGATAAAGAAGCTCCTTTTCATTGTTTCGTATTCGTCTTTAAGATCTTTGAGCACCTTCTTTACATCTTTAAGCTCTTTTCCTGGAAGCAGATCTCGGATTTGGCGAGGACTTAGAGGTTCACCAGATGCAAAAAGAAGAGCTTCTACTATTAATTTTAGGTGATTATCCATACGAAGTGTCTAAAGTACATAAAGTGAGCTAAAGTGCTTAAAATAAAAGATTTGCAATATACCATCTCTCATAGGCCGCAAATAATATGCGATATGTAAATATATGCGTACCATAAACCTTTTAGCTGCATATTGCCTGCTGCTTGCTTTCCTTTCGTCTTTCCTAAGTTTTTTCATTGACTGTTTCAAGCATAATATCGCTGCTTTCTTTGCCCTGAAAAACATTTACAAAGCCAGTCCTTATGAGTTCAAGCAATGCCAAAAAGGTTGCAATCATTTCTGAAACAGATTCCATCGTAGAGAATAGGTCACCAAGCAAAAGATTTTCTTTCTCCTTTAATATCCTTATTATTTCAATCATCCTTTTCTTAATAGACCATGACTCAGCGCTGAATCTAAGAACTATACCAGGATGTTTTTTTCTTATAACCTTTTTAAAGGCATCCATCAAATCATAAAGGGTAACATTTGTTGTAGCAATATCTTCTTCCCCTCTTTTTATTTCAATGCCTCTTTTGAAAACATCTCTATAGAGAATATCCCTGGATGCCAATTCATTAGCTGCATCTTTAATCTGCATATATTCAGTGAGTGAACGTACAATTTCCTCCCGAGGGTCTTCTATTTCCACTAAATCATCTTCTTGCTTCGGAAGGAGCATTTTGGATTTGATGTGCATCAGGGTAGATGCCATAACCAAAAAATCACCGGCAACATTAATGTCTAAGGCCCTCATAAGGTCGAGATATTCAAGATATTGATCAGTGATAGTGGCTATGGGTATATCTGAGATTTCTACCTCATTTATTTTTATCAGGTGCAGTAATAAATCAAGCGGACCCTCAAATAACTCAAGTTTTGTTGTAAAGGTCATAATTAAATTTTAAGGTTCTTCTCCAAATTAGTTGGTAGAAAAATGATTTACCAAAATACAACATATTAAAATTAAATGTAATTTCACCATCAACCTTTTTGATTAATTAGGCCATATTGTTAGGTGATAATGTTACTCCACAAATTAAGTATTAACAGGAAATTACTTTTATAGGCAACTGCTATGATGAGCCTGGTAGGTACCCATTATCGGAGTTGCTTTTAAAAGCTATACCTACTGAAATCATTAATCAAATAAGATTTAAGCCTTAATCTTGACCAACTAATTTGGAGAAGATCCATAAAAAACAAAATGGATAAGCCTCCAAAAAAATAATGCAGGGCATCCTTAAAAAACTAAGTTGACTAGCGCAGAGAGAAGAGTTAAAGGGTGTTCTATGCCAAGATTAACTCGACTAGACGCACCCAGTGTATTGTATCACTCGGAGCAACAATCATTAGTTGATTGAACATTCTTTAGAGTTTTAATGGTGCGCTTTACATTGCAGAAGCTTGTTAATCGTTATCTGTTATTAGGAAACGAATAACGAGAATATTGACAACATGGTGCATATATCGTAATGGATACGCTATCATGTTAAGGATCTAATCTTAAAATCTTAAATGAGGAGGAAAAGATATGGCATTAATGACACCGGAGCAGTTTGAAGAAAGTTTAAAAAGTATTAAACCAAGGGTCTTCATGAATGGGAAAAGGGTTGAAAATATCCTTACTAATAGGAACACGAGAACAGTTGTAGAGGCCAACAAGGCAAGCTACGAATGGGCCCTTGATCCAAAATACAAGGAGATTATGACGTGTCATTCACCCCTGATAAACGATACAGTTAACAGATACACACATGTAAGCACAAGCACTGATGAATTAGTCGCAAAGGCCAACGCAGGCACCTTCACCGCTGAAATGCTTGGGACATGCATCTATAGGTGCGTGGGATACGACTCTTTTCATTCCCTCTACGCTACCACCTGGGAAATGGACAAAGATCTGGGCACCGAATATCACCCCAGGTTTCTTGAATACCTCAAGATGGTGCAAAAGAATGATCTCTCCGTTGCCGGTGCATTAACCGAGCCAAGGGGAAGTAGAAAGGAGAAAACACCTGACTGGCCGGATCCATATCTCTCTTTAAAGCTTGTTGATAAAAACAAAGATGGGATAGTGGTGAAGGGTGCAAAGATAAACATTAGCGGGGCATTCGGAAGCCATTATATAAATGTCCTACCCCAGGCAGCTCACTATAAAGGCGAGGAAGACTATGCCATTGCCTTTGCTACCCCAGTTGATGCTGAGGGTATTACCTATATATGCCAGTATACTCCCTATTCTGCTGAAAGAGACCAGGTAGATGATTTGGAAGAGCTTGGCAACCCCCTTTACGGGCAAAGGGAAACATCTATGGTCGTATTTGACAATGTGTTTGTTCCATGGGAGAGGGTATTTCATTGTGGAGAGTATCAATATTCAGTAAAATTTGTTACTAGATTTGCCAAGACCCACCGAATGACCTGCGGGGGAACCTGCAAGGTTGGTTTTATGAACCAGATCATTGGAGCAGCAAAATTAATCCAGGAATATAAAGGTCTTAATAAGGCTACACATATTAATGAGCAGCTAATGGAAATGGTTGTCCTGAGAGAAACAAGCAGGGCATGTGGGCTTGCAGCAGCTTATAACGGTGCTGAGGAGCCTTTAGGTTCTGGTGTTTATCTTCCTGATGAGCTCATGGGCAATGTATCAAAGCTAAATGTTGCCAACGCCTTCTGGAGAATTATGGCGCTTGCCGGAGATATCGGTGGAGGGTTGATAGTGACCCTCCCATCTATGAAAGAGCTAAAAAATCCCGAGACTAAAGACTACGTAAAAGAATACCTCGGCTTCGGTTCAGATGCGCCCGCGGAAAATATTATGAAGGTTACTAAATTATTGCAAAACTGGACTGCAGGGCTTCATGGCGTAGGGACATGGCATGGGGCAGGTCCTATTATGGCCCAAAAGATTATGCTCCAGAGGGTTATTGACTACGAGCATGACAAGTGGATTGTAAAAAGGACATTGAATATAAAAGATTAACGTGACGTGATCTGTCATTGGTTAAATGTTTATCTTCTTGACTATTAGTAGTATCTCAAGCGACAAATGATTATTGACAAATAACATTTACTCTATTTTGGAAGAAAACATGAATACATACACCGGAAGAAAGAGGGTTAAGGCCGCATTTAAAAGGGAATATGCGGATGTGGTTCCAGCATATCCTATATTAGGTCAATTTACCTCTCAGCTAATTGGCATCTCCATAAAAGAGTTTCTTACAGATAAAGAAAAACTCGCCAAGGCAGAGATTGCCGCCTATGAGAGATACAGGCCCGATATTATTGTAGTCATGGCAAATTTGCTCATGGAGGCAGAGGCCATGGGAAATGAGCTTAAATTTCCAGATGATGGAATGTGCATATCAAAAAAAGTGGCCCTCGAGGATAAAGGAAAATTAAACAGCCTCTCCGTACCTGACCCGTATAAAGATGGACATTTGCCTGATTATCTTGAGGCATGCAGGATGATAAAGGATGCGATAACTGATTCGAGTGTTGGGGCAGTTATTGCCGGGCCATGGACTATTGCAATTGCCCTGAGGGGCGCCAGTGAACTGATACGGGATGCAATGAAAGACCCTGCCTATGTTCATGAACTGATGGAGCTCACCACAGAGGTGGCCATCCGTTTCGGGCTGGCAATCCCATCAACTGGAGCAGGTATGAGTTATTCAGAGGCACCAGCTTCAGCCAGCCTCATCTCTCCAAAGATGTACAGGGAGTTTGTACTTCCCTATCACAAAAAGGCAATAGGGAGATTAAAGGAGGAAGGCATTAACTGCACCTTACATATCTGAGGTTATGCAGATCCCATCCTGGAAGAGATGGTAGAAACTGGTGCAGCGGCAATAAGTGTTGATGAGCCCACAAATTTGGCCAAGGCAGTTGAAGTTGCAAGAGGAAAGGCGGTTGTTATCGGTAATGTCAATACCAATCTATTTTTTCTGAGCAAAAAGGAAGATATGGAAAAGGCAGTAAAAAACTGTATTGATATAGGCGCACCTGATAGTGGCTTTATCCTTGCATCGGGATGTGAGGTTCCAGGGATTGCCCCACCTGAAAAGGTACAGTGGTTTATGGATGCTGCAAGGGAGTTTGGGAAATATCAGTAGAATGGAAACGAGGGAACTGTAGTCTCCTTAATCTTTCAAAAGGAAACAGGGTCTTTTAGTGGCCAAAATAACTAAAAAATTTGGTATGAGTTCTTTTGAAAAGGAAGATGTTTTTCTCCAGATTCTCAACAACCTGCCCAACGGTCTTTTTACCATGGATGGGGAAAGCAGGATCAATTACTTTAATGCCGCCGCCGAGCAGATCACAGGTCTAAAAACTGCGGATGCCATAGGGATGCATTGTAAGGAGGTGTTCAAGAGCCCAACCTGTGAAATCGACTGTCCTCTGGAGAAAACCATCCATATAGGAAAGAACATCTACAATCGGGAACTTGTACTGACCAGAATAGATGGTAAAAAAATTCCCATTATCTGCAGTTTCTCTATATTACGGGATCGTCATGCAAATATCGTTGGTGGGGTGGAAATTTTCATAGATATCTCGGCTCGTAAGCGTCTGGAAGACAATCTTAGGCTTTCTGAGAGGGAATATCGGCATATCTTTGAAGGTTCCAAAGATATGATCTTAATCACATCCAAGGATGGTATTATTAAGGAGGTGAACCAGGCTGGGGTAGACCTGCTGGGATACAGCAGCAAGCAAGAATTGTTGGAGCTGTCATCCGTGGAGGAGATATACGATAATCCAAAACACTGGCGGGTGTTCCAGAAACAGATTAACCTATACGGATTTTTAAAAGATTTTGAGGCTGCTTTCAAGAAAAAGGATGGCACGCGCCTGCATTGTCTGCTCAGCGGAAATGCAACCAGAGGCAAAGATGGAGAGATTACCGGGCACGAGAGTATTGCCAAAGATATCACGGCCCGCATGGATGCCATTCGAAGTTTTCGGCAGCGGCATTGGGAATTGTGGCTCTTAAACTCGGTGGCGTTTGCCATGAACAGGACTCAGGACCTGGACGAAATCCTCATGACCGCCTTGAAAAAGGTCTTAGAGGTGTTGAACCTCTCCTCAGGGGGCATCTTCTTAATGGATCATGAAAAGTCCGCCTTTTCGCTCAGGGTGCAGCAAGGATTAACTGAGAGCGGAGGGAATAAGACCTGCCAGATACTTCTTCGTGATAAGCCCCTCATGCGCTCGTTACTAAAAAAAGACCTCTCTCTAAAGCCCGAACCTATCTTTCCCCCCTTCAAGGCTACCTTGGAAAATGCGACCAATAAAAATTCCCCAGAACTTACCTGTTTTTTGATTACAGCAAAAGAAAAGGCTTCCGGTTTCCTTGCGTTCAAGGTTCCAGCAAATAGGGATCTCACTACAGGCAAAGATTATAACTTGTTGGGCTCACTTGGGAATTTCTTAGGTAGCGCTATTGAAAACGCTCTCCTGCATCAAACAATTCATAAGCATCGCGAAGAATTAAAAGGGCTGACGGCCAGGTTGTTTCATTCTCAGGAGGAAGAGCGAAAACGGATCGCTCGAGAATTACACGACGAGGCGGGCCAAGCCCTTACCGGGCTAAATTTTACATTAGAAACCATTGAAAAAAAGTTGTCATCAGGAAATGGGCATATAAAGGCCCTTATCACTGATGTCAAGAAACAGATCAACCGCACGCACCAGGAAATGCGCCGGATATCCTACAGGCTTCACCCTGCCCTTTTAAGTGACCTCGGGCTTGAACCGGCGCTGGACTCGTATATGAGAAGTATTTCCAAACGCAGCGGGCTGGAAGTTGATTTTAGGATGGTGGGCTTTGAGGGACGGGTGGACCAGGAGATTGAGATCGTGTTGTATCGACTTTCCCAAGAGGCACTTACTAACACACTGAAGCATTCCAGGGCAAAACATTTTAAACTCTCTATCATTAAAGGGTATCCCAAAATCATTTTTTTAGCTGAAGACGATGGGATAGGATTTGTTTCTGGTGAATTTGACCAACCTAAACATGCTCTGGGCCTGTTGTCCATGAGGGAACGCGCTGCCATGTTGGGAGGGAATTTTTCTCTTCGCACCTCTCCAGGAAAAGGTACACGAATTCGTATTGAGATCCCCATCAGAGATAGTTCTAATGACCGATAAGACAATCACTATCTTTTTGGCAGACGACCATACTATCGTCAGACAGGGTCTTGCCAAGCTATTAGAGGGAGAGTCCAACTTCCGGGTGGTAGGTGAAGCAAAAAATGGCCGGGAAGCGGTAAGCAAAGTGGAGGAATTAAAACCTCACATCGTCATAATGGATATCGCGATGCCGCTCTTAAATGGCATTGAAGCTACCCGCCAGATTAAAAAAATCCATCCTCGAACTAAAGTCATTATCCTTTCCATGCATTCTCATGATCGTTACATCAGTGAACTTTTCCGCCTTGGTGCATCAGGGTATCTGCTCAAGGACTGTAGTGGTACTGACATTATCAAGGCCATCAACGCAGCCCTTAATGGAGACACTTACCTGAGTCCCTCCATATCACGCCGGGTCATTGAGGACTATGTTTCTCTGAAAAAAAAATCTTCCAGGGAAGACCTATACAGCAATCTTTCTAACCGGGAGCGCGAAGTGTTTCAGATGATTGCCGAAGGACATTCGACCAAGGAAATTTCGGAAATCCTTTTCATAAGCCCGAGCACAGTTAAAACCCATCGCTCCAAGATCATGGAGAAATTGAAAATAGAAAACATTTCCCAATTGATTCAATTTGCCATACGCATAGGGATTGTTGACATTAATTCCTGAGGACCTTGTGTTAACAAGTTGACCTGACCTCATCCTTTTCTTGGGACTCGCTAAATCTTTTGTAATCTCAAATTGGGCTAAAAATAGTCATGTGTCTTAAAAAAAATCATCCAATGGACTATTGACATTATTTTAGATTCTTTATTATTATTTTTGTCCAAAATCACTTTTTCTTTGGACAGCATTTGAATCTTGTGAAAACTCGAACGCTATGTTGGAATCTCTGAGTGCTTTAAATAGCTTATTTAACGGCTTTTAGGTGTTTAGCTCATTGAAAATACACAGTTTTAAAGTGTTGTCTGTTTTGGACAGCATTTTTAGCCCAAGACAACCTAAATATCTGTTATGAAAGGACGTCATGTAAAATCAGGGACTTACCTGTCTAAAAATGATAATTTTGATTTATTTTGGACAGTAGTGATTTATTATGTTAAGAGATGATTTAATAAGTCGCCACTTTTCAGCAGTAACGAGCACATGAAGAGAGAAAATTCGATCAGATAGGTTATAAGAAGTGATGAGATCTGTAATGGGCAACAGCGAAAAATGCATGATATTGAAAAAATATGTTGCAAAAAGAGTTTGTTTGGGAAACGAGCCCAATAAAGAATTGAAATAAAAAATTGTGGATTAAAAATCGGTAAAATTTTAGTTAGGGAACTTTACTTATTAAATCATCTCATGTTTATATTGTTTTTCAGGTCCGAGATTTGAGTTAAAAATTTTGGTTATACGCCATTTCATTGTCTCAATTGACTGTTTGACGCAATTTGGGGGGAGTGAATCATGTCTTATTCGGCCATGCAACGATTTAAGGATGCATTAAAGGGAAGTCCACGGGATAGGGTTCCTATTTTTCCTATGATTGGCGGATGGGTGGCGGCCAACTTTTCCGATTTCTCGCCGCCTGAGGTAGCCTTAGACCCTAAATTAATGGTTAATGCACAAATTGAGGCAAAGGAGTCTATGGGATATGACCCCCTCTACAGCTACGTTCATGCGCTATATGTCCCTGAGGCATTCGGATGCCGGGTTCGTTTCCCGGAATCCGGGGCACTGGTAGACCCACTTCCCCTTAAAATTAACTGTGTAGAGGATATTGATAAGGTGCCCAAACCTGATGCAAAGAGAGAAGCAAATCTGCCGGTTATATTAGATGCTACCCGGGGATTAAGTGCATATGGCAATGATGAGATCCCTGTGGTGGGCCTATTTGAAGGTCCTTTCACTACCACCTGCCGGGTCATAGAGGCCGAGTTTATTATGCGAATGATCTATAAAAACCAACCGGTTTTGGAACGGCTCCTGGACAAAATAACCGATTTTCTGCTTGAATTCGGCCAGGCGCTAATCGAGAACGGGGCAAATCTCCTCCTCATCCCGGAGCCGACGGCCTCTGCTTCCATGATATCTCCGCCAATATTCCGACGTATTGTCCTGCCCAGGCTCCAAAAAATTATCAATGAACTAAAAGTTCCTTGCATTTTACACATCTGCGGAGACACCGCTTCTCTGCTTGAGCTCATGACCCAGACTGGCGCAGCGGTCCTAAGCCTGGATCAATGTATGGACCTTGCGTCGGCAAGAGCAACGATCCCCAAGGCAGTCTTGGGGGGAAATGTAGATCCGGTCATTTCTCTGCTGAGGGGAACCAGAGAACAGGTCGAGGCGGACACAGTTAGGTCTCTTTCGAAGGGAGGCCTCGACCACTTTATTCTCATGAGCGGATGTGGGATCCCTTCCCAAAGCCCAGTAGAAAACATAAAAGCCATGGTCCATACTGCGATCGAATATTCTTATGGGTTATTCACTTAATCATTTTTTGTCGAGAGTTCAGCCATTCTATTGCAACAAAATGCTTATAGAGTTTAATTGTAGGAAATTGAGAGAAAGGAGGTGAAATTTGAGGATATCAGTAGTTTTAAATTCAGACTCAGAATTTCAAAGGTTTTCGCAAAAAAAAGGGGGTTATTATGAAAAATTTGAGATGGTTCTTAGTATTTTCTCTCTCACTGGTTCTGGCATTTACCGCCGTGCTCAACTCTCCGGCCTATGCAAAAAAGGCTGTGGAGCTTAGATGGTGCACTTTCTTTCCGTCCACCCATCCGCTGTTTCCTATGTCGCAACGTTGGGGGGGCGAAATAGAGCAGCTCACAGGGGGGCAAGTGAAGTTCACATATTTCCCGGGTGGCACCTTGCTTAAGGGCAACGAGATCTATGACGGGATCCTAAAAGGTGTCGCTGATATCGGAATGTCTTGCTTTGCATACACACGGGGTCGTTTTCCCACTATGGAAGCGGTTGACCTGCCAATGGGTTACACCTCGGGAATGTCTGCGAGCTTTGTCATAAACGATTTTTATAATAAATTTAAGCCAAAGGCCCTTTCGGACGTGAAGATGCTGTTCCTGCATGCCCACGGTCCGGGAATACTTATCAGCAAGAAACCGGTTTATACCTTAAAAGACATGAAGGGTTTGAAGGTACGTTCCACCGGGTTCAGCGCCAAGGTGTCCAAGGCACTGGGCGCTCTTCCGGTTGCAATGCCCATGGGAAGCACGTATGAAGCCCTGAAAAAGGGTGTGGTGGAGGCCTGTTTTACTCCCATAGAGGCCCTGACGACATGGAGACTGGCAGAGGTGGTCAAATACATCACTGAATGTTATAGTGTGGGCTACACAACAGGATTTTTTGCGGCGATGAATCTGAAAAAGTGGAATTCACTCCCCAAAGACGTTCAAAAGGTCTTTGAAGAGGTGAGCGCAAAGTATATTGCCAAAGCGGGAGCTGTGTGGGATTCGGCTGATGAGGCAGGCATGAAGTTTGGCCTCAAACTTGGTGACAAAATGATCCCCCTGTCACCCGAGGAGAGCGCAAAATGGGCCAAGGCGGTCTTACCGGTTATCTCAGGATATGAAAAGAAAGTGGAAGGCAAAGGTCTGCCTGGGAAACAGTATGTGAAGACATTAAAGGAACTGGTAAATAAATACAATAAAAAATTCAAAAAGTAGTGAGCCTAATAAGCGGAGGGGTTGACTCGGGATCTTTTCAGGGCCCATCCCTCTGTTTTATCAAGCGGAGGGAGATATGATTGCTTTTGGCAATGGAGTACATAGACTATCTTCCATGCTGAATTTCGTATCGGGATTTGGCCTAGTAGGAATGACCTGCCTTACGTGTGCTGATGTGGTCCTTCGCCTCTTCAGGCATCCGATCTTGGGCACCTATGAGATCATCGGTTTCATGGGTGCAACGGTGGCCGGTCTGGCTATGGGCTACACCACCATGAAAGGCGGCCATGTGGCTGTAGCAGTGGTTGTAATGCAATTATCCCGCAGGATACAAATGGGTATCTTCACGATAATAAATCTCCTCGGCATAGGTTTGTTCGCTCTGTTAACATGGGTATGTATAGACTATGGAAACGATTTAAAGATCTCAGGAGAGGTGTCTTTAACGTTAGAACTACCCTTTTTCTCTGTGCTTTACGGCCTAGCCCTCTCTTCCTTTGTGGTCTGCCTGGTTCTTTGGGTGGATTTATGGTCTGTCCTTGCAGGGAAAGAAGAGCCGTGGTCCAGGGCCGGGGCATAAAGAGAGCGGAAATGAGTTCAACTACTATCGGTCTAATCGGATTAGGGCTCCTGCTCATCGTCCTTTTCTCTCGAATGCCCGTGGGATTTGTGATGGCCCTCTTGGGACTGCTTGGCTTCAGTTATGTGGTGTCCTGGGAAAGTGGCCTCAGGATCATGGCAAAGGACTTCTTTACTATATTCGGGTCCTATAGCTTGACGGTTGTACCATTATTTATTTTTATGGGCCAGATTGCATTTCATGCCGGCATAAGCCGCCGTCTCTTTGACACAGCCTATACGTTGTTCGGTTTTCTGCCAGGGGGGATGGGCATTGCTACCATAGGGGCATGTGCAGGTTTTGCGGCTATCTGCGGCTCCACCAATGCATCCGTGGCAACTATGACCACCGTGGCCTTGCCCGAGATGAAAAGGCACAAGTACGACCTTTCACTGAGTACAGGTACTATTGCTGCAGGCGGCAGTCTCGGAGTCCTCATTCCCCCAAGTATAATCTTCATCGTTTATGGTATTGCCACTCAACAATCTATAGGGAAGCTTTTTGCCGCCGGCATCTTGCCTGGATTGGTCCTGTCTGTCTGTTTTGCCCTAACGATTTTCATCTGGGTACGGCTCAAACCCGATACTGCACCTAGCGGGTCAAAAACTACCTTGAAAGAAAAAATCTTTTCGCTGTTCGGGATTGGGGAAACCCTGGTCCTTTTTTTTCTTGTTATGGGAGGACTTTTTGTAGGTTTTTTCACTCCAACAGAAGCGGGAGCCATCGGTGCGGGCGGGGCTATAATAATTGGTACTGTTCGTAGAAAACTGAGCTGGAAGGGGTTTGTGCAATCGGTTACGGAAAGCACAAGGATTTCTTGTATGGTCCTGGTTATTGTTGCTGGTGCAACTATATTTGGCCATTTTATGGCTATTACAAGGATCCCTTTTATAGGAGCCACTTGGATAACTGAACTCCCCTTGCCAAATTACGGCATCATGGCGTTTATTGTCTTTATTTACCTGATTGGAGGGTGTTTTATGGACTCCCTTGCCATGATTCTTCTTACTGTCCCAATCCTATACCCTCTTGTAACATCTTTAGGGTTCGATCCTATCTGGTTTGGAGTGATTATCGTCTTGGTTACAGAAATGGGCGTGATCACCCCGCCGGTGGGCATCAATGTGTACGTAATTTCCGGGATTGCCAAAGATATTCCTTTAGAAGTCATTTTCAAAGGTGCATTCCCCTTTCTGTTGGCAATCCTCACTACTGTAACTCTTTTGATGATTTTCCCCCAAATTGCCCTTTTTTTGCCGAATCTCATGAGATGATGAGGCCAGTCCAATTTCAAGTGTAAAGAAAAACAGTTAGTCTGATAGGGATAAAATGAAAAAGCAAGAGATCATTAAAAGCACCTGCGGCCTTTGTCAAATTGGCTGCGGCATATTAGTCACTATGGACAATGGCAGGGTTACCCAGATAAAGGGTGATCCTGAGAGTCCTCTCAATAAGGGGGTACTATGTGCTAAAGGTTTGGCATCCCTGGAATACCTTTACCACCCCGGCCGTTTGAAACACGCATTAAAAAGAGCAGGGGAAAGAGGAAGCGGTAAATGGCGTCAGATTTCATGGGATGATGCACTGGATACAATTGCCAGCGAGTTTATTAAAGCAAGGCACAATCACGGGGCTGAGTCGGTAGCTTTCATCCATGGAGCAGCTAAGGGCCTACAGGAAAGTTATTTAGCCAGGTTAGCATATGCTTTTGGCACGCCAAACGTTGCTTGGCAGGGGCATGTCTGCTTTGTGCCGAGGATGTTGGCATCTAGAATTACTTATGGTTTCTATGCAGTGCCAGACTATGACTACCCACCAGCCTGCATTGTGGTCTGGGGTAAAAACATGGCAGAGACACTCCATCATGCCCACCAGAGGGTGATTAGAGCTATAGATAAAGGGACGAAGCTCATTGTCATAGACCCCAGGCGAATCGATTTAGCGGCCAAGTCAAATTTGTGGCTGCAGCCAAGACCGGGATCAGATTTAGCACTAGCCCTGGGCATGATAAATGTAATCATAAACGAGAAGCTGGTTGACAGGCCTTTCGTGGATAAATGGACGATTGGTTTTGACCTACTTAAGAACCACATTAGGGACTATACACCAGAAAAGGTTGAACAGATAACCTGGGTTCCAGCAGATAGAATCAGGCAAGCTGCCCGGCTCTATGCCAAGACTAAGCCTGCCTGTATCCAGTGGGGAAATGTCCTTGACCACGGCGTTAACAGCTTCCAAGCAGCTCGCGCGATTTGTATCCTGAGGGCCATTACCGGCAACCTTGGGATACCAGGTGGAGAGATACAGCCATTGCCACTGCCATTAATCGGCCGCAGATCGCCTGAATTAGAACTGTGGGACAAACTGCCGCTAGATAAGTGGCAGAAAAGGGTGGGAGCAGAGTTGGAATTAATGCCCCTAATCAGATACGTGCAGCCTCAGAGCATAATAAAAGCTATCATGCAGGAAGATCCTTATCCTGTCCACGTTGCCTATGTTCAGGGAGGCAACCCTCTTTTGAGTTATAGCAACGAACGGGAAACATATGAAGCACTTAGGAAACTGGACTTTTTGGCAGTGGCTGATATGTTCATGACCCCCACTGCAGCCCTGGCTGATATAGTGTTGCCGGCTGCCACCTACCTTGAATTCGATAGTATTGTGACACCACCATATTCCTACCCTGTGACCTCAGTCCAGCAGAAAGTTACCAGAATAGATGAGTGCCGATCAGACTATGAAATACTCAGCGAGTTGGCAAAAAGGCTCGGTTTGGGAGAGTATTTCTGGGATAAGGAAGAGCAGTGCCTGGATACTGTATTAAAACCCGTTGGTCTATCCTTTGACGAATTTAGAAAAATTGGAATAATTCCCGGCGCCAAGCAATACAGAAGCTATGCAAAAAAGAAACTTGAAACACCTTCGGGAAAGGTTGAAATATACTCGAATCGACTCAAAGAGTGGGGGCTAGACCCACTACCAGCTTACTATGAGCCCCCTGAGACCCCATATAGAGATACTGAATTAGCCAAAGAATACCCCTTAATTCTGACCTCTTGGAAATCAGCCACCTTCCGACATTCGGAAGGACGACAAATCACTACCTTGCGAGGAATGCACCCGGAGCCGGTGGTTAACATTCACCCCAAAACAGCAGATACTCTGGGAATAAGAAATGGCGACTGGGTATACATTGAAACTAAGAGAGCCAGTATAAAACAGAAAGCCCATTTAACCACTGACATTGACCCAAGAGTGGTAGGTGTTGATTACGCCTGGTGGTTCCCAGAGAAAGGGGCTTCAGAGTTATACGGCTGGGCAGAATCGAACATTAATATGCTGACCGATAATAAACCACCATTTAACCGAGAGATAGGCTCCACTAATTTAAGAGGTATGCTCTGCAAAGTTTACAAGGCGTAAACTGCGATGGGTAAACTCTACACGTAGGAGGAATACCAAAATGAGTAATGTTGATTTGTTATACCATGAGCTGTTATCCACTTTTCCTGAAGAGCGGGTGAGCCGTGACGAGGCAATTCTCACTAGCTATTCAACGGACATTTCATCTCCGCCAGGAGTTGCTACTCTTCCGGCCTTGGTTGTCTTACCACAAACAACCGAAGAGATTAAGATACTGCTGGTGGCAGCTAACCGCTTTAAAGTACCGGTAGTCCCTATGTCCCGGGGCTCAAATATAGCCGGCCTAGCGGTACCACATAAGGGCGAGGTAGTAGTTGATTTAAGGCGCATGAACAAAATAATAGAGATCAATACCGACGCTGCTTATGCCGTTGTTGAACCAGGAGTTACTCACCACCAATTAAGTCTTGCAGCTAGGAAAAAAGGGTTTATAAACCACTTGCCGACGGCTACGGGCGGTGGCAGCACAGTAGCCAACTATCTCATGCGTCCTTCAGGTAATTTATCCGCTAAATGGGACCCCGACCCCATAATATCTCTGGAGGTGGTTACCCCCAGTGGTGACGTCATAAGAACCGGTTCAGCTAGCTTTGGCACTGCTGGATGGCGCGCGCGGTATGGACCTTTTCCTGATCTCACCGGTCTGTTTGCCTGTTCCTACGGAACACTGGGAATTGTAAGCAAGATGTCGGTGAAGCTTTACGATAGAGGTGAGGAGGAAAGACTGTTAATTACCAAGTTTGATAATTTGCCCTCGGCACTGGAGTATATGAAACTTATTGTAAGGCGAAACTTGGCTGACAGCGTGACCTTTTGGAACTGGGTCTGGAATATGTTCCATGAATTGATGGCCTCCAAATCAGAGGAGCTGCCAAAAGAGATGATGAAGGAAGACCAAAAAACGCCACCACCAGGGATACCTTTTGGCATTGCCTCGGCCCGGCTCAGTGGCTACAAAGAGGTTGTGGATACAGCAGAGAAGACATGTATCCGATTAGCTAGGGAACATGGAGGGGAGTATTTGAATGAGGAAGAGGTCAAGTCCACGCATCCTGGAAGCTGGGAATACCTCTATTCCTTTTTTATCGAGGGCATTCATCCAAAGCCAGGCGAGGAGTCGACTATGAGACGCGCCATGTGGCTTCCCGGCTGGCTCATCAATGCTGAACCAGCCGGGATCCTTGAGCTTGAAAAATATATGTGGGAATTCGCCAAAAAAGAGGCCAAACCCCCTTACATGTTTAGGGTCTTGCCTTTCAACCATGCGAGAGAGTTTTTCTTTGCCTTTGTCATACTCATCACCGGTACCCTTGATAAAGAGAGAGAGTACATGCTGCACCTTAAAAAGGCCTATGCCAAACTCTATCATGAATTATTGGCCAAGCACGGTGCTATCATGTTCCGATTCAGACAGGATCCCACCTTTCTAGCTTTGACCGGCCCCTACGGGGATCTTCTTCGAAAGACAAAAACCATTCTTGACCCGAATAACATTATGCATCCGGGAGTCAACTTATTTTAGGAGGTAAGTGATGAGCCATGGTATTACATTGGATGAACGACTCTACCGATTTGGAACCATGTGTGTAAGAGGTGGATGCTGCACTGTTGGTTATAAGGATACAGAGTTCGAGCCAATCTGCCCTATCTATGAGAAATACCAATTTTTTACCTACAGCCTTGGAGGCATGGTGCAGATCGGTCGAGCATTATATGAAGGAAGACTTGAGGTAAACCAGTCCGTCAGTAATGTAATCTATACATGTATGAGTTGTGGGGCTTGTGGGGAAATGTGCGCAGAGGTGGATTTCCCGGATATCATGCAGCTACAACATGAGCTCAGAGCCAGGTGTGTTGAGGCAGGACAGGTCCCCTATGAGCATATGGCTGCTATTGAGGGGTTGAAAAAAGAAGATAACATGCTTGGACAGCCCAAGGCAGATAGAGGCAAGTGGGCTGAGGGCCTGGATGTCAAGGACATCACAAAGGAATCGGCAGAGATCTACTTCCATGCTGGCTGCAGGATCTGTTTCGATGAGGAATTGTGGCCGATAGCTCGAAGCGCTGTCAACCTCTTGAGAAAAGCAGGAACCGATGTAGGTATTGCAGGAAAGGAGGAGACCTGCTGCGGCGGCCGTGCCTATGAGCTTGGATACCATGGGGAGTTCACCAAGTATGCCGAAAAGAACATGGAATTACTTAAAACGGCAGGCATTAAGACACTGATTACTGCTTGCGCAGATGGCTATTATGCCTTTAAGGTGCTTTATGACATGATGGGCAAGAGGGGCGATGTGGAGGTCTATCATATCACGGAATATCTCGATCGTCTTCTCAGGGCAGGCAAGCTCAAGTTGACCAGCAAGGTACCCATGAAGGTGACCTATCACGATCCATGTCATCTGGGCAGAAAAGTTGAACATTGGCTGCTTCAAAAGGGAGAAGCAAAACCTGGCGAAATATACCAGGCTCCCAGGGATATCCTCAGGGGTATCCCTGGTCTGGAGCTGATTGAAATGAGACGTAATAGGGGAAATGCTTGGTGCTGCGGTGCAGGTGGAGGGGTTATTGATGCCCACCCGGATTTTGCTGTGTGGACGGCTATGGAACGGATCAATGAGGCAAAATTGACTGGGGCTGAAGCCATGATTACAGCCTGCCCATGGTGCAAAAGGAATTTCACCGATGCCATGAATAAAAGCAAAAACGGGCTTAAGATTTACGATATTGTGGAACTTGTGGAACAGGCGCTCTAAAGAGATGCTAAAAGTCAACTTTTGTGTAAAGCAGCTTTTTTACCAGAGTCCAGAACTAAACTGCCGTTTCCAGTACAGCTATCTATAAGATTGAAGATCGTCGATTGGCAATTGAAAAAAACCTGAAAAGCAAAAACACACAGAAACGAGATTCCAAAAACTTATTACTAAACGCTTAAATTATTCAAATTTGAGGAACAATGTTCCTCAAATTTCTATGGAATTGGCATGAAGGAGATCTTATGTTTAAATTTATAAAGAACAGAAGGTTGTTGAGATTGGGGGCGTAAAATTCGGAGGCCAGCCAGGTGAATACCCCACGGTCGTTATACCCTCCATTTTTCAGAAGAGAGACAGGGTTTTTGAGGGAGCAAAGAGAAAACAAGGCTTTAACGAGAAGCGGGCAGAAAATCTTTTGAAAATGACAGACAGGCTATCAGCAGAGACTGGGATTCCCTGCATGGCAGATATAGTCCACAAGACGGGGGCAAAGTTTAAATCCATGTGGGAATCAGGATGTAAGGACTCTTTATACATGATTTAATCAATAATACCATAAAGAAAGGATGTATTATGATCTTAATTGGTGAAGATTTAAATGTGATGTCTAAACAGATCTCTCTGGCTATAAAGGAACGCAATCCTGAACCAATCCGGAAGTTTGTTGTAGGCCAGACACAAAACGGTATGGATTATCTGGATCTAAATGTGGGCCCACTAACAAAAGAGCCAGTAGAAACAATGCAATGGCTCGTCAAAACTGTTCAGGGGTTCACTGACCTTCCATTGTGTCTGGACACGACTAATCCTGTAGCCATGGAGGCAGGCCTTAAAACCTGCAAAAAAAAGGCCTTAATCAATTCCGCATCCGGGACCAGTGAAAGCAAGGAAAAAATGTTACCTCTGGCCCCAAAATATTCAGCCGGCATAGTACTCTCTGTCATAAATGATGCAGGATTGCCATCAGATGCAGACGAAAGAGCAGCGAGCATTCTGGAGTCTTTGGAGTTTGCAAACGAGCTGGGAGTTCCTAACGAGGATATCTGGATCGACCCCGTTCTCCTGCCAGTAGGTGTGGATCAACGTCAGGTATCAGCATACTTGGAATTTATACAGATGATACCTGATTTGGCGCCGGGGGCTAAATCAGTATGTGGTTTGTCCAATTTATCATATGGTGCTCCCAAGGAATTGAAAGTGTTGCTCAATCGTACCTTCCTTGTAATGATAGCAAGGTATGGCCAACATTCAGCTATCGTCAGCGGTTTCGATGAGGAACTTATTCATATCAATAAAGGAGAGATACCGGAGATTGTCAACCTCATACATCGAGCCATGAATGAAGATGATATGGATATTTCTTCTCTTCCTCAGAAGGAAGTAGAGTATGTGAAGACAACTCAGGTCCTTATGGGCAAAACTTTGTATTCCCATTCCTGGTTAGAGGTCTAAAAGGAGGCATTCACTATGAAGTATGAGGCACCCTTAGAGAAATATCCTGTGAACATTAGAGAGGCTGTTTTAGGGAAAGGAGAAAAGGCTATAAAGATAGGGGGAGAAAATACCTTTCCATTCCATTTTTTTGAAGGCTCCCTTCCTGATCCTCCAGGCCTTGCATTGGAGGTATTAGACATACAGCCTGAAAATTGGTCTCACTGGGTATTGGAACCATTCCAGGATGTGGTATCAGAACCTGTAAAATGGGCCAAGAGGTGTGTGGATGTATTTGGGGCAGAAATTCTTTGCCTCCGCCTTTTGAGTACCGATCCCATGGGCAAGGATGCATCACCAAAACAAGCGGCTGTAATAGCTAAGAAAGTGGCTGACGCCATAGATGTTCCTCTTATTGTATGGGGAACAGGAACGGAAGAAAAGGACTCGCGAGTTTTAACGGAAGTAGCCCGGTTGTGCTCCGGAAAAAATCTACTACTGGGTCCGGTATTAAAGGGAAATTATGAGGAGATTGCTCAAATTGCACTGGAACACGGCCATGCAATAGTGGCTCAAGCCTCTATGGATGTTAATTTGACCAAGGAATTGAATATCGCCCTCTGTAAGTTTTTCCCTCCAGAGAAGATTGTTCTTGATACGACATCTTCCGCACTCGGTTATGGACTTGAATATACATTTTCTATCATTGAAAACGTCAAACAGATTGGCCTTATTAATAGGGACAATATGATGCAAATGCCTATCCTTGCTGATTTTGGAGGGGAGTGCTGGAGAAGCAAAGAGGCAAAAGAGAGCAAAGAACAAGGCATTCTTTGGGAGGCAATAACCGGGATTACATTCCTTTTGGCCGGGGCCAATCTTCTCATTTTAAGGCACCCGGACACACTCAAGTTGATTAAAGAGATGATTTCAGAGAAGAAATAGGAGGTTTATTATGGCTCTCAAGGGAGCAGAAATTATGAAGAGGCTGCCCAAAACCAACTGCAAGGAATGTGGTTATGCCACTTGCTTTGCCTTTGCAATGAAGTTGGCCACCGGGGGAGCGAAACTTGAGGATTGTCCATACCTCGCTCCTGAAGTCAAGGCCGAGTTAGAGGCCGCAATGGCACCTCCAATAAAGCTTGTGACAATAGGTGTAGATGAGAATGCCCTGGTCATTGGTGAAGAAGAGGTCATGTTTAGACACGAGAAGACCTTCTTTCACGAACCTGGCATCGCAATCCTGATCTCTGATAAGGAAAGTGATTCAGATATTGAAAAAAAGATAAAAGATATTAAAGAGTTTCATTTTGAGAGGATTGGAAAAGAGCTGAAGATAAATCTATTAGCGCTCTCTTTTGAATCAGGCGATAAAACTAAATTCGAGACGCTGGTTAAGAAGGCTTATGAAACTACAGATTTTGCGCTTATTCTGATCTGCAATAATATAGACGTTTTATTTTCTGCTGCCGCACTATGTGCTGACAGAAAACCCCTTGTCTACCCCATAACTAAAGAGAATATTGATTTAGCTATCCCTAAACTCAAAGAACTTCGCACCCCGGCAGGGGTTAAAGGGGAGAGCATAGAGGAAATCGTTTCGCTGACATCTACATTGAAAGAGGCCGGATTAGAGGAAATTGTTTTGGATCCTGGCTCAAAAAATGTGAGGGAGGGTATCAGAGATCAGACATTTATAAGAAGGGCCGCCCTAAAGAAAGGATTTAGACCTCTTGGATATCCAACCATTACCTTTCCATGTTTCATGTACCAGGATAAATTTAAGGAAGCTTTGGCAGCTGCTGCTTTTATAACCAAATATGCAGGCATTATAGTGATCTCTCCGGCGGATAAGCACTTCCTTTTTCCTCTTCTGGTGCATAGGTTTAATATCTACACTGATCCCCGAAGGCCTATGACAGTGGAAGAAAACGTCTACGAGATAAGTGAACCCAATGAATATTCTCCCATACTTATTTCCACAAACTATGCACTGGACTTTTTTATTGTGTCCGGGGCTATAGAGGAAGCTAATATCCCAGCATACTTATGTATAAAAGATACGGGCGGTATTGGAGTCATGGCCGCATGGACCTCCGGCAAATTCAATGGAGAGGCTATTGCTGATTTTTTTAAGAAATACGGCATTGAGAATAAAGTAAAGCATAGAAAGCTTATCATTCCAGGTGTGGCGAAAAAACTCAAGGACGAGCTGGAGGAAGAGCTTCCTGATTGGGAAATCATATTTGGCCCTATTGAGGGCAGTGATATTCCAAAATTTCTATCTAAAGAATGGAAGAAATAATACTGGAGCAGGCAAGGGTGCAAGAAAAAACAGTAAGGGGAAAATTAACTGAAATATTAGCTGGATTTAAGAAGGATAGAAGCCGTCTGATTCCCATTCTCCAGAGAGTGCAGCATGCCTTTGCGTATCTTCCCAGGGATGCAATGCTTGAAGTAGGGTCCTATTTGGGAATGACTGATGTCCAGATCTATGGGGTGGCTTCATTTTACAATCACTTTAGGTTCACACCCCTTGGAAGACATCCTATCAAGATGTGTATGGGCACTGCATGTCACATGGCAGGAGGCAGACTGGTCTTGGAAGCGCTGGAAAGGGTACTGGATATTAAAGTGGGTGGAATCACGGAAAATGGGGAGTTCAGTCTGGACAGGGTTGCCTGTATTGGCTGTTGTGGATTGGCCCCAGTGATGGTGATTGGCGAAAGAATCTATCCTAAAATGTCTCCTACAAAGGTGGATGAAGCACTGGTCAACCTCAAAATAGAGGCCGGAGAGGTAAGTCCAGCGAATGATGATCAAGCAGCCAAAGAAGATCAGATAAAGATTTTGGATAAGAGACTATAATGAAGTTCGAAGAAATTCAAAGAGCTGCAAAAGCGGAATGGGAGTCATTAGAGCACGACCAGGCACCTGTTATCCGAATTGGTACAGCAACCAGTGATAGGGCCTCAGGTGCCCTGGAGGTTGTTGAATCCTTTGAGAAAGAGCTTTACAGATTAAATGTGGAGGCCAAGATCATCCAAACCGGCTCTGTGGGGTTTTGTAATTACGAACCTTTGGTGATCATCAGTAAACCTGATTATCCCCGTATCTGTTATAAAAATGTTACACCAGATATGGTTCCCCGTTTAGTTGAAGGCTTTCTCTTGGAGGATGATCCCTGTATGGAATTTGCTCTGGGGACCCTTGAGGGAGGCAATGGCACTCCTCCCTATATACCTGAATTGCCTCGCTCAGAGCATGAATTACGGTTAGTTCTAAGAAACTGTGGTTTTATCGATCCAGAGAATATAAATCATTACATTGCTTTAGGTGGATATACCGCTTTTGTTAAGGCTTTGGAGATGACCGCGGAGGAGATCCTCGAAGAGATCAAGCAATCAGGACTTAGAGGGAGAGGTGGCGCTGGTTTTCCTACCGGGAAAAAACTGGAGTCTTGTATGAAGGCTCGGGAGACACCAAAGTATGTAATTTGTAACGCTGATGAGGGGGATCCTGGCGCTTTTATGGATCGGGTTGTCCTAGAGAGCGATCCCCATTCGGTCTTGGAAGGAATGATTATTATTGGTTATACATTAAATTCTTCTCAGAGCTATATCTATACCCGAATGGAATACCCTCTTGCAGTAGATCGTCTCAAGACCGCCATTGAACAGGCGAAGCAACTCGGACTCCTGGGTGAAGATATCCTGGGAACAGGGTTCAGCTTTAATATCGAGGTATTTCAAGGTGCAGGGGCCTTCATCTGTGGGGAGTCCAGTGCCCTTATGTATTCTATTGAAGGGAAAAGAGGATTCCCCAGGGTGAAACCACCCCGGTCCATAGAAGTCGGGCTTCGGCAAAAACCCACCCAGCTCAACAATGTAAAAACCTTTGCCTGTATCCCGGTAATCATTGAACAGGGGGCTGAGTATTTCTCGAGTATTGGCAGTGATCGAAGCAAGGGAACAGCAGTTTTTGCCCTGGCAGGCAAGGTGGAAAATGTTGGGCTCGTGGAGGTGCCGATGGGTACAACCCTTAAGAAAGTTATATATGACATTGGTGGGGGGGTAAAAGACGGTAAGGGATTTAAAGGAGTGCAGATAGGTGGGCCTTCCGGTGGGTGTTTACCGGAAGCATTTCTTGATACCTCCATTGACTTTGATTCCCTTACAGAAGCCGGAGCAATGATGGGATCCGGTGGTATGATTATCATGGACGAAGATAACTGCATGGTTGATGTTGCCCATTTTTTCCTTGACTTTACGCAAAAAGAATGCTGTGGAAAGTGTGTAATGGGCCGTCTGGGAATCAAGCAGATGATGAGTATTCTTGAAGATATCGTAAGTGGTGACGGTAGACCTGAAGATATTGAACAGCTCATAAGCTTGGGTGAGGATATCAAGACAGGCTCCCTTTGTGGCCTGGGAAAATCTGCACCAAACCCTGTGCTTACTACCATCCAGTATTTTCGTGATGAATATGAAGCCCATATCCTGGAGAAACGATGCCCGGCACTTGTATGCCGCGACCTTATAGCCTACTATATTATCCCGGAAAAATGTTACAGAGGCTGTGAACACTGTGTACTCACCTGTCCTTCCGAGGCTATTGTAGAACACCCCAAGCGTTTTAAGGTTATTGACCAGAGCAAATGTATCAAATGTGGGAACTGCTTAGAGGTCTGCCCTCCCGAGTATAATGCGGTGATCAAAATTTCACCCATCAGTCAGGTGCCCCCCAGTGAGGTCCCCAGTAAGGATGAGCAGTAATGGACTTAATTGAATTAACAATTGACGGAAAAAATGTTAAAGCGGAGCCAGGGACAAAGATCTTAAAAGCTGCACTTGATGCTGGAATCTATATTCCTAACCTTTGTTATCTTCCCGAGGCCGATCTTCCTTTTGGGGGATGCCGCCTCTGTTATGTTGAGGTTGAAGGCAAAGGGTTGATGACCGCCTGCACACAAGCCGTAAAGAATGGAATGGTGGCACATACTCAAACACCAGAAGTTAACAAGCTTCGGCGAACTGCCTTTAAATTGTTGATTGCCTACCATAACCTTGATTGCCGTTCTTGCTGGAAGAATAAAAACTGTGAACTCCAGAGACTTGCAGCAATCCTTAAGGTAAAGCTAAAAAAACCCAAAGGTTTTAGGAGATTGCCAACAGAGTTACTCCCGCTTGATAAAACAAACCCATTTATAGTCCACGATCCAAATAGGTGTATCATTTGCGGGAAATGTGTATGGGTGTGTAACGAAAAACATGGTAATGGTCTTATAGATTTTGCCTACAGGGGATATGAAACAAGACTAAAAATGTCCTCTAACATATCACTAATAAAGGAAAAATGTCCCTCATGCGGCGAATGTGTGGAAATTTGCCCTACTGGCGCTCTGCAACCGCAGTCCGCTTTACAATCCGCTGTTAGTTTAACCGGGGACTGATAGGCAAGAGGTAACCATAAAAAAAGAAAGGAGGAAGAAATGGATGCAATGACATCAAAAGAAAGGGTAGAAAAGCTCTTCAAAAAAGAGCCTATTGATGTAATGCCTGTGTTTAGTGGTCAGGGCATGGTAACAATCCAGGCAATAGAAAAGATGGGGATCCGCTTTGCCCAGATCCATACCTCAGCGGAATATATGGCCCGTTCAGCCATGACAACAGCAGAGATATTTGGTTTTGATGCTGTTATTGTCCCTTATGATATGTGTACGGTCCCAGAGGCCCTTGGAAGAGGTGCAAGCCTCTATGAAAATGCGGATGGGATACTCTATCCCACTGTACCCTCCAAATGGAAGACACTGGATGAGGTAGAGCTAGATTCTGAATTTATGAGTAAGGGTAGAATGCCAGTGGTAGATGACGCTATCAGGATTTTAAAATCCAGCTCTGATGGTAAATTTGCTGTGGGAAGCTGGGTTCTTGGTCCTTTTACAATGGCGGGACAGCTCTTAGAGCTGGATGTACTGCTGAAGGGCCTAAAAAAGGAGAAAGAAAAGGTCGAGGGGTTTCTTTCAACAATGACAGATCTTGTTATAGAAGTAGCCAAGCACTATCAGGGTTTAGGGGTAGACTACATGAATATCCGGGAGATGGGTTCCGGAACAGATATTATTTCTCCAAGGATGTGGAAAATGCTTGTCCTGGATAATCTCCAGAAGGTATTCTCAGCCCTGCGCTCGCCCAAGATACTTCATATCTGTGGATCTACAGATATGATTATTGAGATGATGAACGACTGTGGTGCCGATGCCCTCAGCGTGGATCAGAAGAACAATGTTGGAGAATCCAGGAGAAAGCTTGGAGATGATGTACTGCTTCTGGGCAACTTTGACCCCTATGGGACTATGGCCAAGATGGATGCGTCTGAAGTGGAGTCAGTTATAAAGAAATGTATTGATGATGGGGTAGATGCGGTCTGGCCTGGATGCGACCTGTGGCCAGAGCTGAAAAAGGAGAATGTTGATGCATATGTGAGGACTGTGCGGGAATACGGTAAAAAGGCCTCACCAGCAGTGGGAAGGATATAAAAAAAATTTAAATAAGTAAATTTGTCTTTAGGGAGGAATCTAACTATGGGAAAAGAAGAACTCAGAAATGAACTCTTAAAGGACCTGAGTGATGCAGTAGTGGATATGGATGAAGACAAGGCAAAAGAGACCTCACAAAGGGTGCTCGATGAGGGTTTGAATGCATATGATGCGATCATGAACGGGCTTGCCGCTGGTATGGTAATTGTGGGCGAACTCTATGATAAACATGAATACTTTGTGCCTGAGCTCCTTATGTGTGCCGATGCCCTTTATGCAGGCCTGGATTTATTAAAACCTCATATAAAACCAGAAGATTTGGGAGAGAGCGCAAAGGGCCAAGTAGTTATAGGTACAGTTCAGGGCGATGTCCATGATATCGGCAAAAACATTATCAAAATGATGTTCGAGGTTGCAGGTTTTACAGTACATGATCTTGGCAGGGATGTTCCTTTAGAAAAGTTTGTGGAAGAGCAGATGCGGACTGATTCTGATATAGTGGCCCTTTCAGCTATGATGACTACCACAATGATGGGTATGAAAAAGGTGGTGCAGATGATAAAGGAAAAAAATCCTGATGTGGCAATTATGCTGGGGGGTGCACCTGTCACTAAGGATGTCACAGATCTGTTTGGGGCTGATGGCTATGCAGAGTCTGCCGGTAACGCTGTCCAAGAGGCCATTAAGATGATTAGCCGATTGAGGGAAATACAAAAGTAATATTGACTATTGACAATTGATTATTGCCTATTAAACCTCAAAGATTTTAAATTAAAAGTTATCGTATAAGTTCAGCCACCAAGTCTCAAAGGCACGAAGAAATGATTATGTCTCTTATTAAAAATTATATTTAACGAATTATGTAATAATCTTGGTGACTTCGTGGCTTAGTGGCTGAACTATTACAAATCATCTATTTTAAATCATAAAAGGAGTTTGCTTAGTGGATGAAGTTGGAAAATCTAAAATCATCTTTCAGCCCTCTGGCCGAAGAGGAGAAGTGGAAAAAGGTGTAACCATCATCGAGGCCTCAAGGCAATTGGGCGTAGATATTGAGAGCCTATGCGGTGAAAAAAAGGTCTGTGGCAAGTGCAAGATACGAATAGAGGAGGGCTTTTTCGAGAAATACGGCATCCAATCAAGCAAAGATCATGCAGGTGGGTGGCTTGTAGAGGAAGAGAAGTTCATCAATAGAGAGCAAAGGGAGGCTGGTTACCGTCTGGGTTGCTGTGCAAGGGTTGAAGGAGACCTCCTGGTCTTTGTGCCTGAGGAATCGAGGGCCGGTAAGCAGGTGGTGAGCAAGGCAGCCAGAGATATCCAAATTGAATGGAACCCTGCAGTCGAATATTATTATGTTGAGTTATCAGAGCCCACCATCCAAGAACCCACTGGTGATCTGGAACGCATTTCAGAAGAACTCAATCACAAATACGGCCTAAAAAATCTGGATATTGACTATTTGACATTACAAAATCTTTCAAATCAACTCCGCAAAGGCAAGTGGAAGGTGACAGTAGCCATTTGGATGAATGAAGAGATATTACAGGTTTTGCCAGGCAAGAGAGAGAACTACTATGGACTGGCAGTCGATGTGGGAACCACCACGGTGGCTGCCTATTTATGCAATATTGCTACTATGGAAGTATTGGATACTGTTTCCATGATGAACCCCCAGTGCAAGTATGGTGAAGATGTGATGAGTCGAATCACCTATCATATGATGCATAAGGATGGTCTTGCCAAGATGAGTGGTGACATTATTGAGGGCATAAATAGCCTGGTCACTCAGGCCTGTGAGGCCACGCACCCACTCAAGAAAGGTAACAAAAATAATGGGAGTGACAACAAGGAGGAGGATGAAAAGATCGTACAGGATAAACCATATCCTTGCCTTACACCCAACGATATTATCGATATGACAATAGTAGGGAATACAGCCATGCACCATATCTTGTTGAAGCTCAACCCAGAGCATATGGGAGTTGCCCCCTTCCCCCCAGTAGTCCATAAAAGTATGGACATCAAGTCCAGGGACCTTGGGATTCTGATAAATGAATCTGCCTATGTACATATCTTACCCAATGAGGCCGGATTTGTAGGGGCAGATAATGTAGGAGTTCTTATTACTGAAGAGCCGTACAAAAAGGATGAGATGCAGCTTATTATAGATATTGGGACAAACGGTGAACTTGTACTTGGAAACAAGGAAAAACTTATCTCCTCATCATGTGCTACTGGCCCTGCCTTTGAAGGAGCACAGCTTGCATTTGGGATGAGGGCTGCGCCTGGAGCTATTGAGCGCATCAAGATCGATACCGAGACTCACGATGTGGATTACAAGGTGATCGGGAGGAATGCCTGGAGAAGTTACTCAGAGGCAAAAGAGATGGAGGCAAAAGGCATTTGTGGTTCGGGTATCCTGGATGTGTTGGGAGAGCTCTATCGTTCTGGAGTGATCCTGAAAAGCGGGAGATTTAACTCAAAGCAGAAGAACAGTCGTTTTCGGAGGAATTCTGACAATAATCAGCCAGAGTTTGTCATTGCCTGGGCTAATGAAACAACCATTGCCAAGGATATAGTTATCACCCAAAAAGACGTTCGACAGATTCAGCTGGCCAAAGGTGCACTCTACTGCGGATGTAAACTGATGATGAAGAGAATGGGCATAGACAAGGTAGACAGAGTGAAGATAGCAGGGGCCTTCGGCACCCATGTGGATAGGGAAAAGGCATTGATAATGGGGCTTTTTCCTGACTGTGAGATAGAGAAAATTATCTCAATAGGCAATGCCGCTGGTGATGGGGCAAGGGCAGCACTTCTCAACCGGGAAAAACGTGAGGAGGCCAATTGGGTCTCAAGGAATGTGGAATATATTGAACTTACAGTGGAAAAGGACTTTCAGCAGGAGTTCATGGAAGCCATGCAGATACCCCACATGAAGGACAAGTTTGAACACCTTAAAGGGATAGTTCCTGATGAAATCCTAAACCAGTAGTTGGATTTATTATATTAACTATTATAAACTCTCTAAAATCGATTAATATTAATACTCTATTCCTCTTCTGGCCTGAATCCCTTTGTGAAATGGGTGTTTTATTTCCCTCATTTCAAATACAGCGGAAGCGTGCTCTTCCATCTCCGGGTGGGCATTCCTTCCACTTAATATTAAATGCAGGTCCTTCGGTTTTAAAAACATCATTTCTCTTACCCTGTCTGGATGAACAAGGCCCAAATGGGTTGCTATATTAATCTCATCTAATACAACTAAGCGATCCTTGAGAGAAAATATCTCTCTTAAAGAGGCCTCCCAGGCGCCTCTGGCAGCCTCTATATGTTTTTTTGATGGCTTAGATGATCCAAAGATAAATCCTTCACCCATGGTCTTAATCTCGAGATTTGGGAATCTTTTAATAGCAATAACCTCTCCATAGGCCCTGGGTGATTTGATAAACTGTAATATACTTGACCGGATTCCATTAGCTGCAAAAAACATGGCCCTTCCCAAGCAATAGGTAGTCTTTCCCTTACCGTTTCCAGTAATTACCCCAACACATCCTTCCTGGTTGCTGCCATCGATCTTCCATGAGCCTTCCTCTTTCTTATGCTCAACCATCTCTGTTACAAGATCTGCCTGTTCAATAACCTCAGCCCTCGCATTACTGCCAGTCAAGACCAATTCCACATTGGTTGGTTTTTTTTCTATAAGGTCGATGACAGTGCTCACAGAAATAATGCCCATATCAACCAGTTGGTTAATACCCTCAAGGATAATAATATCAAAGGTACCACTAAAAATTATATCCTGAACATGCTCAATGGATTTATTAATCTTATCTATGTCACTATTATGCAAGTTTCCATCAGGAGCTACATATTCTGATCGTAAGCGTTCAACCACCACGTGAGGCTTAAGAAAGGAAAGTGCCCTATCCTCTGTGTCTATAAAGGGATGGGGCACAAAGCCCATAATAAAGGTGCGCAGATTTTGCCCTGTGGCCCTAAGACTAAGACCTATGTGTGAAAGATTAATCTGCCCTGTTTTTCTTGTATAAACTTGAACTAATCCTTGTTTCAGCATCTGTTTACCTATTCTCTTTCCAACATTCGCACATTACTGCTCGCCTTACTTGCTCCCTGATCTATAAATACCTATCACTTACAAATAAACTATATGACCATAAGGAAAAAATCTATAACATTTTCTTTACTAAGACACAATTCTTTAACCCATAGATTGACAGGAACATTTTAATTAGTTAAAAGATGGAGCAATTAAAGTATGTTGGATTTCAGATTTCAGGTTCAGTTTCTATATAACTAATGGAAAGTATTATTAATGAAAAAAAAACATAATCTCGGTCTTGTTCAGATTTATACTGGAGGTGGAAAGGGAAAGACAACTGCCTCCCTTGGGCTCGCTGTGAGGGCTGTCGGACATAATTTCAAGGTTGCTATTATTCATTTTATGAAGATATGGGATTATGGAGAAGTAAAAAGCCTTAGAAAGCTTGGGATTGATCTTTTTCGATATGGAACAACAGAACTTATTGACCCCAAAAATCCATCACCTATAGACTATGAGGAAGCCAATAAGGCACTACTAAAGGCAGAAGAGCTTATTGAAAAAAGTGACTACGATATCCTTATTTTAGATGAAATCAATGTGGCTATTGATTTTAACCTGATTCCATTGAAAAGGGTAATTGATCTTATAGATAAAAAACCAGATAACCTCGAATTGGTTCTTACCGGACGAAACTGTCCTCAGGAGCTCATTGAAAGGGCTGACCTTGTGTCCTTTATAGATGAAATCAAGCATCCTTATCAAAAGGGAATAGAGGCAAGGAAAGGGATTGAGTTTTAATTAAAGGAGGCCAGATTACATGTTCATCACGTTAATGAGAAAGCACACGAAAGGTATCTTGGTTAAAGTACTGGTTGGACTTATCGCCGTTGTTTTTGTTTTTTGGGGTGTCTATGCAATCCGGGAAAAACCTGGCTCAAAGATTGCCTATGTAAATGGCGATTTAATCACAGGACTCGAATATGAGGCAAAATACCGTGAGATGCTCGATGCGCTGCAAAAACAATATAAAGAGTACTGGAATGACACACTCGTTAAGGCATTT
>Ga0307438_1000456_pt1 | contig 31751 bp, 39 predicted proteins | sample SalMarWE160110MG_FD_202144 | JGI IMG/M metagenome (GOLD analysis project Ga0307438, IMG submission 202144) | Salt marsh sediment microbial communities from the Plum Island Ecosystem LTER, Massachusetts, United States - WE1603-110 | ecosystem: Environmental > Aquatic > Marine > Intertidal zone >... | reverse complement strand
TCATCTCCTGGGCCGGCACGAGCTTATAAAAAGGACGAGACTCAAACAACCGGCGAACGAAGCCCATCTGGAAGGCGCCGGGGTGGTCGATGGCCTCATACCAGGGAATATCGGCGTGTATTCTCGGCTCCCGGCCCGGCTGCCACATCTGCCAAATACTGTTGTGGCCGTATGTGTGTCCGCAGGCGCCCGCCAGAAGCGACCAGTATGCCGCCTGACGAACATCATAAGCATCGAACCGGTCATATCGATTGAAGTCTCTGAAATAAAAGCCGACCGGCATACATTCATAACGTGGCTCACCATCAAGTGTCGGCTTGGGTGGTTCGAGGGCGTAGTCATTCTCGGCAAACAGGCCGTTGTCGTGGTCATGTCCGCCGTGCGAGGATTGAAACATATTAAAATCGAGCCAATCCGCATTATGAAAATGAGAGGATGAAAAACCCGGCCCCCTCGGATGATAGGTCATCAGGTGATTCCCACCATCGCCTTCTTTCAGGCCGGCCGCCATAGCATTTACAATGGCCCGCTCCTGCTCGTTTGTAATGGTCCAGTCCCCACCCAGAATCCAGATGATGGGCTTATCTCGGTAACGCTTGCCGAGAAACCGGCCATACACACGGGCATTCTCAACCGTAAAGACAAAAGGGGGATTTTTGCCGGTCTGTTTCCAGTGGCTGCCCCAGCTTGGCAGCATACCAATAAAAAGTCCCAGCTCCTCGGCCTTATTAACAATATAGTCCACGTGCTGAAAATAGGCATCATTCGGCCTGGCAGGGTCCTTATCGATTAACGGCAGGTCGCCGTAGGCATTAGGGACATCCAATCCATTAATCTCTGCCAAGACTACTGCCTGTATTACGGTGAAGCCCTTCTCGGCACGGTTAGTGAGGTATCGAACCGCTTCTTCCCTGTTCAGACGGTGAAATAATTCCCAGGCGGTATCGCCAAGGTAGAAAAATGGCCTGCCGTCTTCATACTCCAGATATCGGTGGTTTTTCGCAACCTGAATTCTGCCAGCCAGGCAGCTCGAAGCCATCAAAAGGGTTAATCCAATCAACAACATGGTCCTTACAGAATGTGGCGGCAGGACAGGTAAAACATCCTGTAGCTGACGAGAGCGGCTTTTCAAAAAACCGGCCATTTTTTTATCCTTTCCTTTAATAATGCAAACCCAACTCATAAATGTATTTACGATTTTTGATTTTCAAATCGGCAATCAGCACTCGTAAATCGAAAATCAGCATTTAAGCATTTCAAATTCACTAAGCTATCAAATTCTGCTTTGAGTTACAATGTTTCGCTGCCTGATTTTGCTAAACCTGCCGCTGGTGAAACTCACATAATTACTTGCCCGGACGGTCCATCAAAAATAAGGATTACGCTGTTTGGTATATATTGGTATATACCAGATACCACAAATGCCAAAGTAAAAAAAATTTTGTGAAGATACGAAAAATAGGGTATTTCGCAACAATCCTGAAGCCGTTTATGATTTTCGTTTTATAAGTTAGGCATTGCTCGAAAGTTAGCTGGCGACCCTGAAGCGCTGCTGCATCAGGGTAGTTCTCTCCGCCTGAGAAAAAGTTCGGAAAAAATTGACTTTTTTCCGATTAGCGGGATTTTTTACTTGCAAAAATCTAAATTGTCTGGTAGAAGAACAATGTTTTATAGAATCTTCCGGTTTTGAGCGAGTGAAAATTGATTGCTCGTATTGATTAAGGCACTTTCAGTTGTGAGGTTAACAGTGGTGGAGTCAAGACGAAAGATACGAGACCAAGGAAAGATACAAATCCTTGGCCTTTGTTTTTTGTACTTGTGCCTTTTATTACTGGGGAGCTGTTCCAGCGAATCGAAGTCCTACAAAATAAGTCAGCCAACGGTTAATGAAGTTGGCAAAACATCAGTTGATGAAAAAAAGGCCGAATTGCTTAAGCGTATCGACCGCAGATTCGAGGACCCGGAGGCACATTATGAGCTGGGCCAGTTGTATCAGGCGGAGGGGATGTGGACCAAGGCGGAAGATAGCTATAATACAGCTTTGAATTTTAAGCCGGCTCATAGACAAGCGCAGGCAGCGATGGTAAAAGTGCTGATAGATAGCGGTGATACAACGAAAGCGACACAGTTGGCCGATATCTATATGGGTCAGGCGTCCATCGATGCAACAGAATCGCTAAAGCTCGCTTTAGCATTTCAAAAGCAGTTTCTCGATGAGTATGCCATGCAGTGTTATCAGCAGGCGCTTCGCTTGGCGCCGAATTCAGCCAAGGTCAACAGGCAGATGGGCTACTATTACCTGAGCAAGGGCGACAGGGAGCGGGCGAGGGATTATCTAAGCCGCAGTTTTTCTCTCAATCCCAACCAGCCGGAAGTGGCCGGTGAGCTTGGTCGGCTCGGCGTGGAAACAAGAATACCTCGAAAGACCGAGCAGCAAACAGGGAAGCTGGACAAGATTGTAGAGAAATCAGACGAAGTGAAATAATATTAACCATAAATTAGTCCGGATTAAGCCGGATATGGGAACTGATAAATAAAGACGTATGAATTTGTGACAATCTGTGTTTTTTAGTTAATTGCTTTTTCATTGCCCCGTAGCGAACGGATGCGCTGCGGGGTTTTTTTATTTTACTATTCAGTGTTTTCAATTTATTATCTCAAACTGATTGATGGCCTTTTGTGAAGATTCCTGGTTAGCTCAAAGGTTACTATAGTGATGATAATTGGAGATTGAAAATTATGATTTTGGGAAAGTATTCGTTCGGAGTCGGCGACAGGTTCTGCCATCAGGGAAAAGCACAGCTTGCTGCGCTGATAAAGGCAAAAGAGCAAGGCATTGATATTACGCCCGTTTGGAATAAATCCCATCGCGAGCATACGATTATAGGGACAAAGCCGGCAGATACGCGCAGAGAGGCCGATGATGCTGTGTCGGCCTGCGGTTGGATAGAACCTTATTTCGTGGATGCCGACCACATCGGGCTGAAGAATGTCGATGATTTCATCGAATCCAGCGATTTTTTCACGCTTGATGTTGCTGATTTTATAGGTGAGCCGGCTAATGAAAGTGATGTAAACAGCTTTATCGAAAAACATAAGAAATACATTGGCTCGCTGGCAATACCCGGCATCGATAAGGATTTTAACATCAGCAAAGGGCAGGCAAAGGCAATAGCAAAAAAGTATCTGTTGGCGGTAAAGCAAGCAGGGAAAATCTATCGCCACATAGAGTCGACCAAGGGGGTCGGCAACTTCATTACAGAGGTCTCGATGGACGAAACGAACCAGCCGCAGACGCCTGTCGAAATGTTTTTTATCCTCGCCGCCATTGCTGACGAAGGTATTGCTGCTGCGACTATTGCGCCAAAGTTCACGGGGCGATTCAACAAGGGCGTGGATTATGTTGGTGATGTGAATGGATTTGCCAGGGAGTTTGAGCAGGATATCGCAGTGATTAAATTCGCCGTGAAGGAATTTGGACTTGATGCAGATTTGAAACTGAGTGTTCATTCCGGCAGCGACAAGTTTTCCATTTACGGGCCGATGAAAGAGGCACTGAAAAAATTTAATGCAGGACTGCATCTTAAAACTGCGGGAACGACCTGGCTTGAAGAGCTCATCGGCCTTGCAATGGCCAGCGGAGAGGGGCTTGAAATCGCAAAAGAAGTCTATGCCAAAGCGCTGGCCCGCATCGACGAACTTTGTGGGCCTTACTCTACCGTTATTGATATCGACAAAAAGAAGCTGCCTGAGCCAAAGAAAATTGCCGGCTGGGATGGAGAGCAATTCGCCTCGGCATTGCGACACAATCAGTCGTGCAACGATTATAATCCCAATATTAGACAGCTTTTGCATGTTGCATACAAGGTCGCTGCAGAAATGGGCACGCGATATTTGGATGCGATGCAGAAATATGAAGATATAGTCGCACAGAATGTAACAGAGAACATCTACGAGCGGCATATAAAACCCATCTTTGTGGCCTAAAGCATATTGATGCGTGAGTAATCACATATATAAAGTCAACTCCACTGTTTTTATTTCCTGTGGAGAGCAAAACGCAATTTTGCAGAAAAGGAGTAAGCCCTGCCGATATACGTTAGATGTAAGCACATAAGCCAAAGGTGCACAAGGTATGAGGATTCTGCCTTTAATTAACAAAAGAAGAGTTTTTATAGGACTTGGCAGGAAATTTACGGCGTGAAAAGGAAAAAATCATACAAAGTCGCCTCCGAAAACAGTATAACACGCTCGCAGGTGCGGATGGCAGCCGAGTTTCTTGGGATTGGCGTGTGCCTTATCCTTCTGTGCAGCTGCATCAGTTTTGATATCGGTGACTGGCCGAGCAGGTTTGCTTATCCTCATAACGACCCGCCAGCTAACTGGTGCGGCTCAATAGGCGCTCTTTGTGCATATTATCTGATGTATTACACCGGGCCGGGCGTCTTTGCCGTATTAGCGACGGCGATTTGTTTTCTGCTTGCCCGCCTGACACAACGACCCGCCGGACAAGCCGTTTTCAGAGTCATTGGATTAGGCCTAGTTACCATAGCAGCTTCGACGAGCTTTTACTGCCTTTGGCCATATCGATTTTACAATTTTCCGATGGGTTCCGGCGGCGTGCTCGGCATCGGCTCGGCTCATTTTTTGCGAAGTCATTTTGCCTCACTGGGCACCTTCCTGCTGCTTGCAGCTATCTGGGTTGTTGGGATTATTCTGCTGACAGACAATCTCATTCAAATTGTTGTTGGCAGCTTTGTTTTCATCATCAGAAGGGTATTTGGTTTGGCGGCCCCTGCGTGGTCGGCAGCGAAGAAGCAGTCCGAGGTCATGGGTGAGATATGGCGAAAATTAAGTGCCAAATCTGCCTCCATTCCATCATATCCTTCGGCCCAAAGCGTAAACAACGCGGCGCCCGCTGAGGCCGTGGGTTCGAGGACGATTGATTCGCACTCATCGGCCAGCGTCGAGGACAAGCTTCGTTTCAAAAAGCAGGATGTGCGTGAGCCGGCCAGGCCATATACGCCGCCAAGCTTCGATGATTATACCCTGCCGCCGCTCGAGCTGCTGGATGAGCCAGAATATAGTTTCAGTGAGGTGCAGGAGAAAGTTGTCAAGGCAAAGGCGAGCGCTTTGGAAAAACTGCTGGGGGAGTTCAGTGTTAATGCACGTGTGGCGGCGGCGGAAACCGGGCCGGTTGTCACAATGTTTGAATTGGAACTTGCGGCAGGCGTTAAGGTCAGCCAGATAAGCACGCTTGCAAACGATATGGCACGGGCTATGGGAGTCGGTGCTGTCCGCGTTGTGGCTCCACTGCCTGGCAAGCATACGATAGGCATCGAGGTGCCGAACAGCGAGAAGGAAAAAGTTCGGATGAAAAGTATGGTCGAGCTGGCCGGCGATAAGCCAAACAGAATGCATATACCGCTGTTTTTGGGCAAGGATTCTTCGGGAGAGGCGCTTGTCTCAGACCTGACGTCAATGCCGCATTTGCTCATCGCCGGCACGACCGGCTCAGGCAAAAGTATCTGTATAAACAGTATCATCGCAGGCATACTGCTTACAAGAAGGCCTGATGAGGTAAAGATGATTTTAATTGACCCCAAGATGGTCGAAATGACGGCGTTTAATACTATTCCTCATCTGATGTGCCCGATAGTTACCGAGACACAGACGGCCGTCCAGATTCTCGAATGGGCCACCGTGAAGATGGACGAGCGCTACTCACTTCTGGCAGAAGCGAGGGTAAAGAATATTGCCGAATATAATATGCTCGGTGCGGAAGAAATTATCAGGCGATTTAATCCCAGCAGTGATGACGAGGAAACGAAGATTCCGAAACGGCTTGTCTATATTGTGATAATAATCGATGAGCTTGCCGACTTAATGATGACCGCAGCCAAGGAGATAGAATCATATATTGTTCGTCTTGCCCAGAAGAGCCGGGCCGTTGGTATTCATATTGTTCTGGCTACCCAGCGTCCGCAGGCGACGGTTGTTACGGGTCTTATCAAATCGAATATGCCTACCAGGATAGGCTTTCGCGTTGCAGCACGGCTCGACAGCCGAATTGTCCTCGACCAGAATGGGGCGGAGACATTGCTTGGTGAAGGCGATATGCTGTTTCTAAAGCCGGGAACGAGCGACCTTGTGCGCGCCCAGGGGACTTTTGTTGATGAGGCGGAGGTAAAACGAATAGTCAAACACCTTAAGGAAATTGCCGAGCCGCAATTCCACCCAGAGCTGACCGGGCTAAAGAAAATCGATACATCCGATATGGTAAAGGATGAGCTGTTTGATGATGCGGTTCAGATTGTTCTTCAAACACAGCGGGGCAGTGTTTCACTACTGCAGCGGAGACTTAATGTCGGATATGCCAGGGCTTCGCGAATAATTGAGACGATGGCGGCTACGGGAATATTAGGCGAGTATAAGGGCAGCCAGGCACGAGAGGTTATGATGACTTTGGATGAATATGAGCGTGTCCGTGAGCAGATGGAAGCCGAGCGGAGACATTCGGCCAAGAAGGAGGATTTATCCGAGCCGGCCTACATAAACGAGGGCCAAAAAGGATACGTTTCCAGCGAAAAATACGAGCAAGAGTAATTCTTCCTGCAAATTTAGAATAGAAACTGCTCATTTCATACCTAACTTACAGCGGCTAAAAGCGCAGAGGATATTAAAAAGCGGCGGGACTCGTTAAACTTTGGCTATGGATAACGACCTTAAGGCAAAAACGATAGAGGAGCTTGAAAACATAGTTGTCGGGCTGGGGCCCAGCTTCGCCCAAAGGGCTACGCAGGGCAAGCAGAAAAAATATCTGGCGGAGTATATCTTTCGGTTCGTCCAGGCGCTTGGTGTCACGGAGATTTCGCAGATTAGCCCGCTGAGCAAGGCGTTTCGTGGGCGGTTGATTGAGCAGGGTTATTATATTTCGCAACTGAAAACTATCAACAAACTGATCGACCCTGATGGCACGGTCAAGTATGTATTTGAACTGGCTGATGGTAATGGTTCGACAGGCTCACCATCCCGAGCGGAGTCGAGGGACAAGATAGAGACGGTGCTTTTATTTGACGGCAGCAGTGGTCTTGGCCACGCCTACCGGCGGAGAACGCTATGTATTTCCACGCAGGTTGGTTGCGCAATGGGCTGTGTGTTCTGTGCCACCGGCAGGATAAAGCTTAAACGAAATTTGACGGCGGGGGAAATAGTTGACCAGGTGAATTCCGTCTATAAAGATGGAGCTGGAATAACTAATGTTGTTTATATGGGTATGGGCGAGCCGTTGCAAAATTACGATGCGGTCGTCAAATCTATTCGGATACTAAATCACCCGGCAGGCAAAAATATAGGCATAAGGCATCTGACTATCAGCACATGCGGAATTGCTGCGGTTATTAAAAAGCTGGCTGAGGAAGATGTTCATCCACGGCTGGCGATATCGCTGAATGCGCCGACGGATGCTTTGCGAACAAAACTAATGCCCATCAATGCAAAATATCCGATATCGGAGGTGCTTTCAGCGGCGAAATTTTATCTGCTGAAGGCAAAGCAGCGTGTTACTTTTGAGTATGTGCTGATAAAGGGCGTAAATGATACGGCCATCCACGCACAAACGCTTGCAAAACTATTGAAGGGTTCCGGCTTCGGCGTGAATCCGCCACACACCTGGCGGATAAATTTGATTGAATACAATCCACATTTAGGGTGTAAATTTGCTGCCGGCAGCGTTGAGGGGATTAAGCGATTTTCAGAGATTCTGGAGAAGGCGGGAATAAAAACTACTATTCGATTCCGGCTTGGCCAGAGCATAAATGCCGCCTGTGGTCAATTGGGGGCAGATTGGACAGAGGAGCACAAGACGGAAAGCTAAAAGCTGTCGGACTACGACGTCGTCCGATGGCGCATCGTATTTGATTCTGTCAATTATTGCCACGGTGCCACCTCTCAACTAGGAGTCTGTCCGAGTAATCATTGAAACTGGTATTTCCCATATTAATCCGCCTCTGGCGGATAAAACGCTTGGTTACGCAACCAGGCCTTACAATGCCACAATAATACCCAAATCCTCCTTGCATTACAATCGTTAAGATGGCAAGGCCATAATCTGAAGTGTTGTTGCCAAAACCGCCAAAAACCCAAAATATACTCTAATAACAATAAAACCGGACCCCGATGTTTTGGAGTCCGGTTTTGTATGGCTTAAGCAATAGTTGAATTTGACGATTTATTAGTAGCGTCTTCCGCCGCCGCCGCCACCATAACCGCCACCGCCGCCGCCTCTTGGGCCTCTACCACCGCCGCCACCACCAGACCGGCCGCCACCGTAACCACCACCGCCGCCACCGCGAGGACGGTCAACACGAGGCCGAGCCTCATTGACGCTAGCAGCCTTGCCTTTGATGTCCTTGCCGTTCATGCCGGTAATGGCCGCTGCGGCCTCGTCCTTTGAAGGCATCTCGACAAAGCCAAATCCTTTCGATTCGCCGCTAAACTTGTCCATTATGACATTGGCGGATTCGACCTGGCCAAACGCCTCAAATGCCTGACGTAAATCGTCACCGGTAACGTCAGATGATAAATTTCCTACATAAATGTTCATCACAATATCCTTTCAAGAAAAATAGATTACGCCGGGCGCCCGGCGTTTAATTGATTCATTTACCATACTTTGGCGGGTTCGCATGAGGCTTTCCGGGGACCATTCAGTTAAACCATAAAGCTACAGTAAAGCGCCTGGCTACGCAACCAGGCCTTTCAATTCCACGATTATATCACAATCTTCCTCGAATTGCACTAACCCGAGTTTTGGAGGGATTTTAGGACAGCCCAGCGAAATTTAGCCGATGCGCTGCGAGGATTTGAGATAATTTCTTTGATTCGCGGCACGATTGGGCTTCTGGTCGCTGACTGGTATATGCCGTTTCGAACGCCGTCACGAAACGACTGCTTAACAAGGCGGTCTTCGCCGCTGTGAAAACTTATAATGCCGATTCGGCCGCCCGGACTCAGGCAGTATTGGGCGATTCTTAAAAGTTCTTTTAAGGAGCCGAGCTCATCATTGACTAATATGCGAAGCGCCTGGAACGTGCGGGCGGCAGGATGCAGTTTTCCGAATTTGGCGTGATTTTGCTGCTGCCATGTTTTTGGGGTTAGATTCTTGACGTGGAAAATTATCCGAATGAGCTGTTCGGTCTGCGTAATCGCCTGCACGGCGCGCCGGGTAACTATCAAGTGGGCGATTTTTTGATGGTCCGGTTCGTCGGCCAGCTCCAAAAAGGCCTCAGATAACTCTTCTTCGCAAAGGGTGTTGAGCAAATCCGCGCCAGTTTGCTTTAGTCGGTCGTCCATACGCATATCGAGCGGACCTTTATGCTTGTAGCTCATCCCGCGGTCGGGATTGTCTATTTGCATACTCGAAACCCCAAGGTCGGCAAAAATGATGTCACAGCCGGGGAGATTTTCTTTTTTCAGCACGTTGGCAATACCGGCGAAGTTGCTGCGATAGAAACTAACGGGCACATTCTCTTTGCTTAGCCGATGGCGGGTGCGTTCGAGTTCGGAGCTATCGACGTCTAAGGCAATCAATTTTCCGCTGGGCCCTATGTGCTTGATAAACTCGGATGCATGGCCGCCGTAGCCAACAGTGCAGTCAACTATTATCTCACCGGGCCTGGGCCTCAGGCAACCTATAATCTCCTCTGTCAGGACTGGAATATGACTGCCGGCCGGTGTTTTGCCTTTTGCTCGCAGATGTGCCTTTATCTGCGGGTAGGCCGCGATGTTGTGCTCCTTGTACTTTTGTTTGTAGTTCTTTGGGTGAGTACCGCTGTATCTGCGTCGCCGTGGGTGCTTAAGTGGCGGCTGAGCGCCATTACCAGATTGGTCAAACGCATTCATACAAACTCCACGCAAACCAGGGATTTTTGCATACCTGTTCCTACTGAAAATCCGGGTTTAGTTACTGGGAATCAGGCGGGCTTTGTCTGTCGATTGTCTTAATAGACTCAACAATTATTATTTTGGGTTCGGGCTGCTCAATGGATTTGATTTCGATAGGCGGCTGGTCGCTGCCGGCACCTTGTGTCGCGGGAGATGTGTCACGTATGAATTCGGCCACTTTTTTATAATCTTCGGCGCCGTGGCAATTTTCTTCATATTCGAAGATTGTCTTACCATAGCTGGGCGCCTCGGCCAGCTTGATATTTCTTCGGATAGCGGTTGGTAAAATCCGGGCTTGTGCCCAGGCACAGTTGGTTTCGCGTGCATTTTCAAGGAATTGCTCAATATCGGCCCTGACTTCCTTTGGAAGTGATGCCCTGCTATCGAACATACATAGCAAAATTCCTTTAACTTTCAGATTTGGATTGATTCTTTTGTTGACGAGCTCGATGGTTTGCAGCAGTTTCCCGAATCCCTGCAGGGACAGGAAATGCGGCTGAAGCGGTATCAAGACCTCTTCGGCGGCAGCGAGGGCATTTAGAGTCAGCAATCCAAGCGAAGGCGGACAATCGATAAAACAATAATCGAATTTGTCGTCAACCTCACCAATCGCCTCCCGCAGGATAATTTCCCTGCCGACCACGCTTACAAGCTCGCTTTCGGCGCCAACGAGATTGATATTTGCGGGCAGCAGCCACAGGTTCGGACGCACAAGCAAAATCTCCTGCTCGAATTTGGCTTGCCTGACCAGTACCTCGTATGAGCTGGACTTTATGATTTGCGGCTCAAGGCCGAGGTGTATTGTAAGGTGCGCCTGGGGGTCAAGGTCGATGGCGACAACTCTTAAGCCCATAGCGGCAAGGGCTGAAGCTGTATTGGTTACCGTAGTGGTTTTTCCAACCCCCCCTTTTTGATTTATTACAGCGATTGTCCTCATCCCTGGCTCTCAATTCCAGATGCTCTATTTCCAACTATCGAATAACCGATATCACCAATGCTTCAGTTTGTCTGCTTCTCTGCATTTAGTTTTCTCAGGATAGCATCAAGAACGCCGTTAACAAACGCGGGCGATTTATCAGTGCTGAACTTTTTGGCAAGCTCAATGGCCTCATTTATTACGACCTTGGGCGGAATATCAGGACAGAATTTCAACTGATAAACCGCCAGTCTTAAAATACTTTTATCGACAGGCGATAATCTTTCAAATTGCCACTTTATTATCGATGCAGTTATCAGCTCGTCGCATTTTGCCAGATTTTCCCACGTTCCTTTTGTCCAGACCGAGGCGAGCTTACGAACAAAATCATCGGGGTCTGCTTCTGCAAAGAACTCATCTATAAGCTCGAGCAAGCCCGGACCCTGCACATCGATTTGGTATAATCCCTGCATCGCCAGCTCTCTGGCCCTTGTTCTGTTGTCAAAGTTCATAGTCAGGGAACTACTTAAATCTGTTCCATCACATTAACCATTTCCATAGCTGTCAGTGCCGCATCAGCACCTGCGTTGCCCATTTTTGTTCCGGCTCTTTCGATCGCCTGTTCGAGTGTCTCGGCTGTCAGAACTCCGAAAACAGCCGGCACAGCTGAACCGTAGTTGATTTGCCCGATACCTCGAGTTACCTGCTGACATACATAATCATAATGTGCTGTCTGACCTCTGATTACCGCGCCAAGGCAGAGGACCGCAGCATACTTGCCGCTGTCGGCAAGCTTTTTGGCGGCTTGCGTAATTTCACAGGCGCCCGGCACCCAGACGACGGATATCTGCTGGTCGGCAGCCCCGTGACGCTGGAGACAATCTATGGCCCCAGCCAACAGCTTTGAGGTTATGAAGTCGTTGAACCTGCTGACTACAATAGCATAATTACCCTTGCCGGCCGTTACCTGGCCTTTTATTTCTTTAATCATAGCTTAATTTCTCCAAACAACGTTCGGGCTTTGCCGTTTTGCACGTTCCCATTTGTGAAATGTCTTACAACAAGAGCCCGCCAAAATCGGCCCCTGAACATAGGCCGCACAAAAGGGCCTTCATCGCCCCTTTTCAGAACTTCACTGGTTAGTTTACGAATAATCTAACAGTTACACATTATAAGACTTACACTGATGTCTTTCCAGAAAAACAGTTGCTTTGGCTTGGCCGACAAGCAGGATTACTTATTTGATTCGAGATAACTTAAGCAACTGCAAGGGTTTATAACGCCAGCTCGCAGAAAAAATTTATCGTACACAAAAAGACCCAGACGCGTAAAAAAACATCTAACACAACGTAGATTTATAGGCGATAACGGCGTTGGGTCTGAAGCTGTTTGCTGAGTTAAATTGAGGTTATGCCGAATGACTTTGGAAGATATGACATTTGGCTCCTATGATAAAGCCGAGCGAAAGGCATATAAAGCGTTAGAGCTTTACGAAGACGGCAAATTGGCACAAGCACTCGATGAGCTGGATAGTGCTATCGAGATAAATCCTTCCAACAGTTCCTGGCATTTCAACAAAGCCCTGACGTTGGATGCCGTAAACCGGTTTGATGATGCGATAAGAGAATACGAAACTGCCCTGCAGCTAAGTCCTGACGACCTTGAGATACTAAATGCGCTGGCCGTCGATTATACCCGCACGGGCGAATACGATATGGCCATCGATACTTTCGAATATATCCAGGAACTGGATTCGACTTTTGAGCCGTGCTATTGCAATCGGATAATCACTTATACCGAAATGGGCCAGTACGATTTGGCTGAGCAGATGTTTTATCTTGCCCAGCAAATAAAACCTGACTGTGCGTTGTGCTACTACAATATAGGTAACAGCCTCTTTGCTCAAGGCCAGTATCAAAAAGCCATTCACTGCTGGCTGAAAACGGCAGGACTTGAGCCGAGCCATCCGCAAATCAACTATCGAATCGCTCAGGCATACTGGTCCGACGGCGATAGAGAACACAGCCGTGAGCACTTCCTGGCGGAGCTGCGTGTTAACCCGGGCGATGTTGATGTTATTCTCGACTTTGGTCTGTTTCTGCTCGAAGTTGGCGATATAGAATCTGCGAAGGAAAAGTTTAACAGAATACTCGAACTTAAACCGGATTTTGCGCCTGCTTTGTTTTACCTTGGGGAGATTGCCTTCAACAACGAGCAGTACGACAAGGCGGTAGAATTGTTTAATGAGGCACTGCAAAAAGATGTTACAGAGCCGGGTTTAGCAGGACCGTGTTATCGGCTCGGCCAATATATGCTGATGAATGGGCAGATAGATAAGGGCAGAGCTTATCTGGTTTCGGAGCTAAAGCTGGGTATAGAGGATGCGGAGACACTGGTTTCTATGGGGTCGATGTTTTTGTCGATTGGCGAGCTTGATTACGCAACGCACTGTATGCTGCAGGCCGTTGATATCGATTGCGCCAGCGCAGATGCCTATTACTACCTCGGCGTTGTCAGCGCTATTAAAGGAGCATTTGACGAAGCTGCGGAATTTTTCAGCCATACGCTTGATATAGATTCCGAGCACATTCGCGCATTAGGTGATTCTGCCGCTGTTTATTTGGCAATGGGCAGACTGGAAGATGCCGCGATGAGAACAAAAAAGGCACTGGATTCGGCAGGCAACGATTCACAATTAAAAGCGCTTGGCCGCAAAATCCGGCTGGCCCAAATAAACGAGCGAATCAGAGACTTTCTTTTACGATTACGACCTTGATTTATCGTAAATCCCGAACCTCTTTTTTGTATATCATACCTTGCTTAATCAAAGGTTTCTTTCCATCTGTACAATACCCGAATGCCGAAGAAACAATTTGCAAAATTCGGCAATATGCGTTAGTCTATTGAAAAAGGCCGAGTGGCGGAATGGCAGACGCTGGGGACTTAAAATCCCCTGCTCGAAAGGGCGTATGGGTTCGAATCCCATCTCGGCCAGTGGCCGCAATTTAAAACGCACCACCACAATGATTGTTTACTTCCCACACCGAACATAATATAATATAAATCGTATCTAATTCTTCGCCTGTAAACTATTAAGGATAAGTAATGGTAAATAAAAGCCCAAAACTTGTAGATGTGGCAAGACCCAATCTCTATCGCCAGATATTTCCCTACAGTGAATTTCCACGTGTAATATTTGACAACCAAAGGGTTGATTATGATGTTCCTGACGAATTGTGGATAACAGATACGACTTTTCGGGATGGTCAGCAGGCTCGGCCGCCCTTTAAGCCGGAACAAATCCTCAAAATATTCGACTTTCTGCACGAAATAGACGGCGATACTGGCCTCATTCGCCAGTGCGAGTTCTTTTTGTATTCGGAACGTGACAGGAAAGCGGTGGAGCTGTGCAAAAAGAGAGGTTACAAATATCCCGAGATAACCGGCTGGATTCGGGCTATGGCGGCTGATTTCAAATTAGTCACGCAAATGGGACTCAGCGAAACCGGCATTTTGACCTCGGCGAGTGACTATCATATTTTCCTGAAGCTGCGCAAAACCCGTGCCCAGGCAATGAACGCATATCTCGATATTGCAAAAGCTGCTCTGGATAACGGCGTCATACCTCGTTGTCATTTCGAGGACATCACGCGGGCCGATTATGAGGGCTTTGTTCTGCCCTTTGCGGCGGAGCTGATGGAACTTGCCAAAGAATACAACAAGCCGGTCAAGATTCGTCTCTGTGATACCCTCGGTTTCGGCCTTCCCTGGCCTGGAATCGCCCTGCCGCGGAGCGTTCCGAAACTTGTCCACGGACTTCGTCAAATCGGCGTCCCATCGGAATGGCTCGAATGGCACGGCCATAACGACTTACACAAGGTCCAGGTAGATGCTGCAACGGCCTGGCTGTATGGCTGCAGCGCCGCCAACACTGCAATATTCGGCAGCGGAGAGCGGACAGGTAATCCGCCTTTAGAAGCGCTTATTGTCGAACATGCACAATTGAAAGGGATGACCAAAGGTGTTAATTACCAGGCCATAACCGAATTGGCAGAATACGCCAGAAAAGAGCTGGGCTTTGATATTGCGCACAACTATCCGCTGGTTGGAAGGGATTTCAACGTTACCCGGGCAGGAATTCACGCTGACGGTTTATTAAAAGACGAGGAGATATACAACTGCTTCGATACCCAGAAATTGCTGAATCGTCCGGTCGGTGTGGCAATAACTGACAAGACTGGGGCGGCGGGCATCAAACACTGGATAGAGGCCAGATACGAGATCAATATCCCCAAGCAGGACCCGCGCGTGACCATGATAAAAGATAAACTCGACTCTGAATATGCAGCCGACCGGGTATCGATAATATCAGATGAGGAAATGTTCGATTGGGTGCGTGAAGCTTTCGGTGATGATTTGCCGCCACCGAGATAGATTTATCCACAGGTGAACAGAGAAAAAACTGGTTAAGTGTATTCTATCGGATACATACAAGAGGCCACCTCGTTAACCCAGCAGTGAAGGAATAAGGGCATTGCCGGATAAAATGATCAAAGCAGTATTGTTCGACCTTGGCGATACTTTGCTGAATTTCGGCAGATTCAAGACGCCTCCTCTCTTTTGGCAGGGTGCGAGGTCATCGTATGATTTTCTTAAGGGTCTGGGCCAGCCGGTGGGCAATTTCAAATATCATAGCTGGCGAAGCCTGGTATATTTTTATCTGCGCCGCTGGCTCTGGAACATAATCGGGAGGGATTTCGACACTCTGGCATTACTGAAAAAGGCAGGGACAAAAAAGGGAATCAGTCTCGATGAGCAGCAATGGCGGCACCTGGCGTGGCTGTGGTATGAGCCGCTTGGGAAAATCGCACAGATAGAGCCGAGGATTAAAGAAACACTTAGCGAGCTTAAGAAAAAGGGCCTTAAACTCGGATTACTCTCTAATACCTGCGTGAACAGATGCTCACTGGAGAAGCACCTCAACGATATAGGCATACTGGATTTTTTTACAGTCAGAGTCTATTCATACGAATTTAACTTCCGAAAGCCGGATATCAGAATCTTCAAAGCTGCTGCAGACAGAATCAGCGAGCATCTGGAAAACATTTTGTACGTGGGAGACCGCATAAAAGTGGACATTAAACCCGCAATTAAAAGCGGTATGCACGCAGTTCTAAAAGCCGCCTATACAAACGCCGGAGAAAAAACTCCCAATGGGGCCTGGAAAATAAATCAACTTTCCGAACTGCCGGCCCTAATAGAAAAAATCAACGGGCAAATAGCCCCAAAATTGAGTATCTGATCACAACCATAGCAGCATAATACCGTTGATACAATTTACCAAAGCTGTCTATGTCGCCGCCGATAGCAGCTTCAACTAATGTTGTCTCCGTCTTATCTTGCACGTGCTTAATATTAACCTCTGAATCACATACTGCCGAATCAGTATCCGTTACATTGTCCTATTTTGAACTAAAAGTAGGCGCGAAATTTCACTTTTTACGCCCTTTTCTGAAAATTTTATCTTTATTTACACCAAAATCGCTGCCATAGCTCGATTTCCATACAAAAATCTTCAAACTAAGCGCATAATCACTTCCGCCTTTTACTAATCATAAGCCCAATGTCCAAAAGCAGTTATGGAATCGAGGGCCTTAGCTTTGCCGCATAAATACCGAAATTTCATGAGAAATATCACCACTGTCGAAAAATACAATGTCGAAAAATTGCGATATCTCTCCTAAATTTACGGCGAAATAACGTTAATCGTCGTCATATATTTGTTATAACCTATTAAATATGCAACACTTGTAGTACTTTCTAAGAAATATAACATAATAACAGTGAATTGTTGTAATTTTTTTAATTTTTTTGACATTTTTGTTGACGATAATTGATTTACATCGTAGATTAGTGGTTTTTCAGCCGTAGCGAGCATTGTCAAAGACGACATTGCGTGAACCAGTTGGGCTGTGGCACATCTATGGATTTGGTAGTCAAGGAAGAATTGTTTAGGTAATTTTATAGGCGTAGGGGTACACCAAAGCAGTATTATAGCTTTGGAAGGGCTGTTGAGGCCATTGTTTTGCGAAGCCACATAAATTGGCCTGATTGATGCGGGGCAGAATATAGTCCCGCAAATTAGTCCGAACCCGAACACTTTAAGGAAGGCGAAGTTTTATTGAGAGTCGAATGACCTGTAACCGATAATCAGTAAAAAAGGCCTTTCCTGCCTGAAATCAACCATTGTAAATTTGGCGGACAAGAGAAAACTATCCGCTTTGGGCTTTTTTTGTATTGATTTTGGTTTGTAAGTTGATATATTGCAGAATCTTATGAATGTTAAGGTTGAAAAAGCAAGGGAGGTAGAGTAGCTGTTTTTCTTTTTGAAGGTAAAGTAAACATATTCGTGATTAAAAGGTGTGAAGAAAAATTATGGCCGCTGAAACCGAACGAATAAGAATTAGGATGGAGGCCTATGACCATAGGGCTCTTGATGCGTCCGCCAAGGAGATAGTAGAGCACGCCCGAAAGACCAACGCCCGTGTCAGCGGCCCGATTCCACTGCCTACTCGAATTGAAAGATACACTGTTTTACGAAGTCCGCATATAGATAAAAAATCACGTGAGCAGTTTGAACTGAGAACTCACAAACGTCTGATTGATATTCACGAGGCCAACGCACGAACAGTCGAAGTATTGAACCGTTTGGTGGTACCGGCAGGAGTCTTTGTAAGGATAAAAGCGTAACCGGAAGGTTACAGGTAATGAACGTCGAAAAATGGCAATGTTGTTAGGAAAAAAGGTTGGAATGACTCAGGTGTATGACGAATCGGGCAAGCTTCTGCCCGTTACAGTTATACAAGCCGGCCCTTGTACTATTACGCAGGTCAAAACAATCGGGACCGACGGCTACAATGCAGTGCAATTGGGATTTGATGGCGTGAAACCTTCTCGCAGGAAAAAGTCTCAAATAGGACATTCCAAAAAGGCCAAGACAGAACCGAAAAAATTTATCCGGGAGATGCGTCTGCCGAACAATGTTGAACCGGATTTCAAAATCGGCGATTTCCTCACGGTCAAGGTTTTTACCGAGAACGAATATGTCGATGTTGTAGGAACAAGTAAAGGCAAGGGCTTCGCGGGAACGATGAAGCGGCACGGCTTTGGCGGCTTTCCAGCTTCGCACGGTACCGAGCGAAAGCACAGAGCGCCCGGCTCCATCGCAAGCTTTGGAACCGACCGAGGACACGGCGGCAACATCAAGAAAGGAAAGAAAATGGCGGGGCATATGGGCAACTGCAGAGTTACCGCAAAAAACCACCAACTCGTAGCAGTAGATGAGCAGAAAAACCTGTTAATCGTTAAGGGTTCCATACCAGGCCCGGCCAACGGCTATTGTGTTGTCCGCAGTGCCAAAAAGAAAGCCAGAGTAGGGTAACGTGAGATAAATAGATGATTGATTTAACAGTTTACAACAAAGATGGCCAGGAGGTCGAGAGACTGAAAGTAGATGAAGCGTCTTTCGGAGGCACGGTCAGATACCCGCTACTGAAACAGGCCATCGTGATGTATCACGCCAATAAGCGAGTAGGAACGGCTGCAACCAAGGGCAGAAGTATGGTAGCCGGCTCCACAAAAAAGCTCTTTAGACAAAAGGGCACGGGATTTGCTCGCGTCGGCAACCGCAGAACAGGAAAACGCGTCGGTGGTGGCGTTACTTTTGCCAAGAGCGTCAGAGATTTTAGTCAGCGTATGCCTAAAAAGCAAAGAAAGCTGGCCAGAGATTCGGCGATTTTGGCAAAGATTTTAAGCAATAACGTCGTAGTGCTTGACCGCCTGAGCTTTGACAAACCTAAAACCAAAGACTTTGCGGTTATACTTAATAACTTGAAAATCCGGCGAAGCTGCCTTGTGTCGATTGGTGATTACGACGACAATCTTTATAAATCGGCCAGAAATGTCCCGAGGGTTTCTATTATGCCTGTAGCTGAGTTGAATGCAGGCGACATCTGCAACTGTCATAAAATGCTGTTTACCAAAGAGGCGTTTTTGTCCCTTTTGAATAAAGACCAGGCAAGTGAAAACTAACAGGTGTTGATGTGGACGACTATGAAGTAATAATTCGGCCATTGATTACTGAGCAGGGTATGCACCTTGCTAATGTGAAAAGCGCGTATTCCTTTGAGGTAAACAGAAAAGCAAATAAAACCCAGATTAAAAAAGCCGTGGAAACGCTATACAATGTTAAGGTAAATAAGGTAAGAACGGCCAACTGTAGAGGCAAACAGCGCCGCAAGGGCAGAAATATCGGTATGACGCCCAACTGGAAAAAGGCCGTTGTTTTTCTGGAGCCCGACTATCATATAGATTTGTTCTAATAGACGCTCGATTATACAGTGATTCGCAAGTAAGAGCGAAACGGTAAATAATAAAAAGAAATATTATGGGTATTCGAGTTTATAAACCAACAAGTGCAGGCCGCAGAAATAGCTCGGTGAACACTTATGCCGAGCTGACAACCAGCAAACCCGAGAAGACGCTCTGCAAGCGGATAAAGAAAACCGGTGGAAGAAATCATCGCGGCATCACTACTTCCCGCTTCAGGGGCGGCGGAGCAAGAAAGATTTACCGTATTATTGACTTTAAGCGTGACAAAGATGGTGTCCCTGCAAAGGTAGTGACTATCGAATATGACCCCAACAGGAGTTGTTTTATATCTCTGCTGCATTATGCCGACGGCGAAAAAAGGTATATACTAACGCCCTTAGGTATCACAATCGGAGACCGTATAGAAAGTGGTGCATCTTGTGAACCTAAGACCGGCAATGTGATGCCGCTCGAATCGATCCCTGCAGGCATTGAGATTCACAATATCGAAATGACGGCAGGCCAGGGTGGAAAGCTGGTTAGGGGGGCAGGTGGTTCCGCACGAATTTTAGCAAAAGAAGGCGATTGGGTTACCATCGTTCTGCCGAGCGGTGAAATGCGAATGCTTCGCAAGGAATGCAGGGCAACAATCGGCCAGTTGAGCAATCCTGACTACCAGAACGTGCGGCTCGGCAAAGCAGGACGAAAAAGACATATGGGGCGAAAGCCTCATGTCCGAGGCGTGGCAATGAACCCTGTCTCTCACCCATTGGGCGGTGGAGAAGGCCATCGCCACGGCGGAAGGCATCCCTGCTCACCAACCGGCATCCTGGCAAAAGGTGGAAAGACAAGAAATCCAAGAAACACAAGCAATAAGAGGATTATTAGAAGAAGGAAAAACAAACGGCAAAAACAGCTAACACTGTAGTTTCTCTGTGTGTTGCGGTGAAAAGACACAAAATACAGTATTAAGTAGTACGAGACAAAGAAAATGGGAAGATCTCTTAAAAAAGGACCATACGTTGATGAGAAGTTGTTTACCAAGGTCAGCAAACAGACTGCTTCCGGTTCAAAGGAGCCGATAAAAACCTGGTCAAGAAGATGCACCATAATTCCGGAGTTCGTCGGATTCACATTTCTGGTCCACAACGGCAAGATTTTTAATAAGGTTTTTATTACTGAAGATATGGTCGGGCATAAGCTGGGTGAGTTTTCGCTCACAAGAACATTTAAGGGACATTCGAGCAAGAAGATAAAAGTGTGATACCAACGAAGGTGTCGTGAGTAACAGGTTATAACAGATGTTAAGTGCTGATAAATTAAAACAGCTTTGCCGACAGAGGCAGATGGGAACGGAGCAGTTGGTAAGTCACCTTGTCAGGGGAGGGCTTGATGAGAATAAGGCAGCCTCGGCTATTAAAAACTGGCAAAAAGGCCTTTTTAAGCCCGAGCCGCGCAGAGAAGATATCCACCGCCTTGCTGCTGCTTTATCTGTCGAGGAGAATGATTTGGGTGACTGGCGCAGCTCTTATCGCTTTGCCCCGATTTCACCCAGAAAAGCAAGGCTGGTTACACAATTAATAGTTGGCAGAAGCGTTCAGGACGCAATGGATATACTTAAGTTCACGAGAAAACGTGCCGCAGAAATGATAGATAAGGTCCTAAGGGCTGCCGTGGCTGATGCTGATGAACAGCAGGCTGATACCGATAGTCTTTATGTAAGCTGTGCCAGGGTTGATGATGCGGGAGTTCGCATTGGCACAAAAAGATGGATTCCGAAAGACAGGGGTCGGGCGCATCGTATTAGCAAAAAGGCCTGTCACATACATATAACAGTAGCGCAGGCATAATAAAGAAAGTAGAAACTCAATAAAAGATTATGGGCCAGAAAACATCACCAATAGGTTTTAGAACGGGGGTCACGCTTGGGTGGCAGAGCACCTGGTTTGCTCCAAAGGCCAACTACGGAAACTTTCTTGTCGAAGACCAGAAAATCCGTCGGTATGTTGACAATAAGTTTAACCGTAGTATGCCCAAAGGCGCGGTGGCAAAGGTCGAAATAATCCGGACACGCAATGAGGTAAAAGTAACACTGCACAGTGCCCGGCCGGGCGTGGTCATCGGCCCCAGAGGCGGTGAAGTAGATAAATTGCGGGAAGAGCTCGAAGCGCTGACAGGCCGAAAAGCGGCTGTCAACGTTATTGAAATAAAAGAGCCGGACCTCAATGCTACTTTGGTGGCCGAGGCAATAGCAGAGCAATTAAGCAAACGTGCCTCGTTCAGGCGCACGATGAAGCAGTACTGCGAGCTGGCAATAAACGCCGGTGCCAAAGGAGTAAAGATTATCTGCTCCGGACGGTTGGCGGGTTCGGAAATGGCTAGGCAGGAAACGCAGAAGCTCGGCAGTATCCCGCTGCATACTCTCGATGCTGATGTGGATTACGCCGTGGCAACTTCAAGAACAACTTATGGAGCGATTGGTGTGAAGGTCTGGATTTATAAGGGTAAATTCGGAGAAGAGGTCAAGCAGAGTCCCCGTCGCCAACGTCGCCAACCAAGACGCATCGAACCGCCCACAAGAAATATTAGCGCACCTAAAGGTGCGCCGTCACAGCGAGGCAAAACGGTCGGAAAAGCTAAACCGGCTGCGCTGACGGAAAAAGCTGGTAACAATAATAAAGAACAAACAAATCCTGGTGAAGGCGGCTCTATAAAAGAAAGCAAATAGAAAAGAACTATGCACTTATAAATATATATTTTTAGTAAGGGTTTGAAAAAATGGCAATAATGCCAAAAAGAGTTAAGTTTCGTAAGAGCCAGCGTGGCAGGATGAAAGGCAACGCCGCCAGGGGTAACTATGTTGCGTTTGGTGAATATGGGTTGCAGGCATTGGAACGCAGTTGGATATCTGCCAAGAATATTGAGGCCGGCAGAGTTGCGGCAACTCATTTTTTGCATCGTGAAGGCAAAGTTTACATTAGAATATTTCCACACAAACCTGTTAGTTCAAAACCCCTGGAAACACGAATGGGCAAAGGTAAAGGTGAGCCGGAATTTTGGGTCGCCAGAGTCAGGCCTGGCCAAGTCTGCTTCGAAATCGGAGGGGTGGACGAAGATGTGGCAAAGCAGGCGATGGTTAGAGTCGCTCACAAAATGCCGATTAAGTGCAGGTTTATCAGGCGAAGGCATCAATTATAAACTCGTCTCGGCGAAGGCCGAAGCCGTGGCAGGAAAGGTATGTAAGTAAGATGAAGGCCCAGAATTATCGTGAGATGAGCCCGGATGAGCTCGAGAGCAAGCTGCAGGAACTCCAGCGGCACTTGTTCGACTTGCGCTCGCAGGCAGTCACCGAAAAGCTGGAGAATTCCAAAGCAATAATTAACGTCAGGCGTGATATCGCCCGGCTGAAAACGATAATGCACGAAAGAATGTAAATGCCCGAAGTAAAAAGCCAAAGACTATGGATTCAAAAATAAAAACTGAAAATTCAAACGTTAAAACTCAAACTGGCGAGGTCATAAGCAACAGCGGTAACAAAAGTATTGTAGTTGCCATTGACTTTAAAGTCAGGTACCCAAAATACGGCAAATTCGTAAAGCGAAGGACAAAGATTGGCGCCCATGACGAGCGCAATGAGGCAGGCGTTGGCGACCTTGTTGAAATTGCGCAGTGCCGTCCTCACAGCAAGACCAAAAGCTGGCGTCTTGTAAAAGTTGTAGAAAAGGCCGCTCAAACGTAAAATTGATGTGATATACGAGACATTAGACAATGATTCAGCAGGAAACAATGTTGGATATAGCTGACAATTCAGGAGTGAAGTCGGCACTATGTATAAAAGTTCTTGGCAAAAGTGGCTCAAGGGGAAAATTCAGGCGCCCTGTAGCAACTATCGGAGACACTGTCTGCGTGGCCATAAAGAAATCACTGCCCACTTGTCAACTGGACGACAAAAAGGTGCATAAATGCTTAATTATCCGCACCAAAAGTCCTGTAAAACGCTCAGATGGCAGCTATGTCAGGTTCGACAGCAATGCCGCAGTGATGATTGACAATGATGGCAATCCGATAGGAACGAGAATTTTCGGGGCCGTTGCCCGTGAACTTAGAGAAAAGAACTTTATGAAAATTATCTCATTGGCGAGCGAAGTAGTGTAAATGTGTTTAATTATATCTCGCTGCTTGTGAAGCGGGATGCGAAATAACAAATAGGATTTTATGGCTGTGCATATTAAAAAAGGTGATATGGTTGAAATTATAGCCGGCGACCATAAAGGCGCTACCGGCAGAGTGCTGCGTGTTATCCCTGAAAAGCAAAGCGTGGTTGTTCAGGGCCACAACATAGCGAAAAAGCATGTTCGGCCTTCACGCAAAAGCCCGCAGGGAGGCAGGATTAATATCGAGCAGCCGATTCATATAAGTAATGTCCTGCCGGTAAATCCGAAGAAATCCAAAGCAGGCAGGGTCCATTATCAGGTTAACAAGGATGGCAGCAAAAAACGGCTCGCTGCCGACGGCACAGAGATCGGGACTGTCAGAAGAGCGAAGACCTAATGAACAACACAAAATATGGCGCGTTTAAAAGATTCATATAAAACAAAGATAATTCCGGAGCTGACAAAAGAATTCGGCTACAAAAATCGTATGGCCGTGCCTCATGTCGAAAAGGTCGTTGTTTCTATGGGTGTGGGCAAAGCAACACAGGACAAAAAATTCCTCGAACTTGCCAAAAAAGACCTGATGATGATAACCGGCCAAATGCCTCTGGTCTGCAAAGCCAAAAAGAGCGTCTCGAATTTTAAGGTCCGCCAGGGAATGGAAACTGCCCTGAAAGTTACCATTCGCGGCATAAGAATGTATGAATTTATGGACCGGCTTATAAATCTTGCAATACCAAGGGTGAGAGACTTTCGTGGTCTTAATCCGGATGGTTTCGACGGCAGAGGTAATTACTCGATGGGACTGGCTGAACAGAGTGTCTTCCCGGAAATCAACCCTGCAAAAATGGAGTTTCAACAGGGTATGAATATAACCTTTGTAACAACGGCAAAAACCGACCAGGAAGCAAAAAAGCTGTTGCAGCTCTTCGGTATGCCGTTTAGAAATTCCGAAGTAGTCAGGCGTGAAGAGTAAACTCTCCAGCCGATTAAGAAAATTGGAGTATGTGAATGTCAACTAAGGCACTAGAAAACAAGGCAGAAAAGAAACAGAAATTTCGTGTTAGACAATATACCCGTTGCCAGCTTTGCGGCAGGTCGAGGGCTGTTTATCGCAAATTCAAAATTTGCCGGATTTGCTTCAGAACTTTGGCCAACGAAGGGAAAATACCAGGAGTTAAAAAGGCAAGTTGGTAGGTTGTAAGAAAACGATATATAAAATAAGAGATGTGAAAGTATGAGTTTGAGTGACCCAATAGCTGATATGTTGACGAGAATTCGCAATGCCGCGCGAATAAATAAAACGCAGGTTAACGTTAAGGCATCAAAAATTTGTGAAGGAGTAGCCGCTGTCTTAAAGGAAGAAGGTTACATCGAAGACTTTGACCGAATTGACGACGGCAAACAGGGCATACTGAGAATAACTTTGAAGTATGACCAGCAGGGCCGTCCCGTCATTAACGAAATTAAAAGAACAAGTAAGCCTGGCAGAAGGACGTATTCGTCTGTTGACAAGTTGCCCCGAGTCTTATCTGGTATGGGCGTGGCGATTGTTTCAACAAGCAAAGGTGTGATGAGCGATAGAAACTGCCGACAGACCAACGTCGGCGGCGAAATATTGTGCACGGTTAGCTAATGAGTAGAATCGGAAAAAAACCTGTTATTATTCCTAAGGGTGTCACGGTCGAGCAGAAAGGTCAAACCATCAAGGTTTCTGGTTCGCTCGGCCAGATTCAATTAGACTGTCACCCGTCCATAAAAGTGAAAATAGATAATTCAGAAGGGAAAATACTGGTCGAAAATAAACATCCTCAAAACCGCCAAAGTAAACAGATGCACGGAACAACTCGCGCCTTGATAGCAAATATGGTCACCGGCGCCAGCAAAGGTTTTGAGAAAAAAATGGAAATATACGGCACCGGCTTTAACGTCAAGGAAAAAGGGGGAAAGCTGGTTTTTCAGGTCGGCTTTGCACATCCGATTGAGCAAGTGGTTCCAAAGGGCGTAAAGGCAAATATCGAAGTCGAAGCGACCAGAGGAGACGAGATTCCAGCCAGATTTACACTTTCCGGAATAGATAAAAAACAACTGGGACAGATTGCATCTGAAATCCGAAAAATAAGGCCGCCGGAACCCTACAAAGGAAAGGGTATCCGCTACGCAGACGAGCATATACGACGAAAAATGGGCAAAGCATTTACTTCAGGAACAATATAATAGTTGATAACTGAAAATAATTGTTTTTTATGAAAACGGACAAGTTAAAAAAAGCTGAATTGAAACGCAAATATCACGTTCGGAAAAAAATCTTCGGGACAACAGACAGACCTCGCCTGTCGGTATTTCGTTCGAACAGACATATTTACGCTCAGATTATAGACGATACCGCGGGCGCAACATTAGTCGCAGTAAGCACAAAAACAAAGGATCTGCGGGACTCTTTGTCAAACGCCGGCGGCAAAAAAGCCGCTCAAGCGGTAGGTGAAACAGTCGCAAAGCAGGCCCTTGCTGTGGGCATTAAGTGCATCTGTTTTGACAGGAACCGTTATAAGTTTCATGGCAGGATTAAAGAGCTTGCGGAAGCGGCAAGAAAAGCAGGACTGGTCTTTTAGAAAAACTGTCAAAAATTGAATTTTGCAAACAAATATAAATAGTCAGGTTTGGAGAAAAATTGGCAAAAGAAGTAGTTACACTATCAAACCAGGAAGAGAAACCGTTGGAAGATACGGTTGTAAAGGTATATCGCTGTTCCAAGGTGGTCAAGGGTGGCCGCAGGTTTAGTTTCGCGGCTTTAGTCGTAGTTGGTGACCGCGCAGGTTCGGTAGGTATTGGCTATGGTAAGGCGAATGAAGTGCCGCTGGCGGTTGAAAAAGGGGTTAAGGACGCCAAAAAATCGCTTCAAAAGGTGGCTCTGGTTGACCGGACAATTCCGCACCGGGTCGACGGTAAATACAGGGCCACAACGATAGTACTGGTGCCGGCCAGCCCCGGTACCGGAGTTATCTCCGGCTCAAGCGCCCGGGCAGTTCTGGAATATGCCGGCGTGCAGGATGTTCTTACGAAGGTTTATGGAAGCACCTCTGCCAAGAATGTTGTAAAAGCCACTTTGGATGGATTGTTGAAATTACGCAGTAAAGAAATGGTCGAATCTATGCGCGGAGTAACGATTAACAGTAGCTGATTAAAAAGCAGGTGACGGGGATGTTGAATTATGAAATAACTTCTGTTGTGGGCAAACGCAAGTCGCGCAAGCGTCTAGGCAGAGGTACCGGCACCGGCCACGGCAAAACCTGTGGCCGAGGCCATAAAGGAAGTCGCAGCAGGGCTGGAGCAACCTTACGGTCTCTACGCGAAGGGGGCCAGATGCCTTTATTTCGTCGGCTGCCCAAATACGGCTTTAATAATTACAAGTTCGCAACACGCTTTGAGATAGTCAATGTATCACAGCTGGAAAGATTCGACGATGGTGCGGATGTTGGTGTGGAGCAGCTGTCCAGCATCGGGCTGATTGACAGCTCCAAAAACAAAGTCAAGATTCTCGGCAATGGCGAGCTGACAAAAAAATTGCAGGTAACAGCTCATAAATTCAGCAAAACGGCAGAGCAGAAGATTATGGGTTGTGGGGGAAAAACAAACGTGATATAATAGGTGTTTTTCATCTATAAGTTGAAGGATTGTAAGAAAAGACAGAGATGCTTAAAACAGTATTCAACATATTCAGGGTCGAGGACCTGCGCAACAAGATTCTTTTTACCTTGGCGCTGCTGATAATATACAGGGTCGGCTTCCACATCCCTGTTCCCGGCTTTGACCAGGCCAAAATTGCCAGTATAGCCGAAACAAGAGACACCGAGGGCGGATTGGCCAGGGCTGCTGAATACATGCAGATGTTTACCGGTGGAACACTTGAGAAAAGCAGCTTGTTTGGACTGGGAATTATGCCATATATTACCTCATCGATTATTCTTATGCTGCTCGGAGAAGTCATTCCTACCTTGAAAAAATTACGCCAGGAAGGCCAAACCGGTTACAAAAAAATACAGGAGTACACACGCTACTTAACAGTAGCGATATGCATTATACAGTCGTTAATGTTTATGAAATTATTGGGGGGACAGGGACTGACTTATCCTGGTATGTACCATCAGGCCCTGATAATGGGGGTTATTGGTATGACAGCCGGCACCATCTTTTTGATGTGGCTCGGCGAGCAGATAGATGAATATGGGATAGGCAACGGTATCAGTTTGATAATTATGGCTGGCATTATATCCCGAATGCCCTGGGCGGTGATGGAAGTTTGGCAAAATGCAGACCTTACTGTGGCTCCGCCACCTGGTAAATATGGCCCGGCGGAGATTTTATTCTTAATAGCTGCGTTCATGCTAGTCGTTGCAGGCGCCATATTAATAACTCAGGGTCAGCGACGGATACCGATCCAGCAGGCAAAGCAAATGAGAGGCCGCCGAGTTTATGGAGGCCAGAGGCATTATCTGCCCCTTCGCGTCAATCACGGCGGAGTGATGCCCATAATCTTTGCATCGAGTTTTATGATGTTTCCGCCGATTATAATTGAGCAACTGGCAAGCAGGTTCGATTCGGCAATTCTGGACACACTTAAAGAAGCTTTCGCTTACCATGCTTATACATACAGCGTCCTGTATATGTTGTTGATATTCTTATTCGCTTATTTCTGGGTAACAGTGCAGTTTCAGCCGAAAGAAATGGCCAAAAACTTAAGGGATTCGGGAGCTTTTATCCCCGGGCTCAGGCCCGGCCGCAGAACCGCCGAATATCTGGAAACGGTAATGACAAGGATTACTTATTTTGGCGCCTCATTTTTAGCTATTATCGCCGTTGTGCCGACCGCAGTCTCAGTATTGCTGGATATTCCCTGGCGGGTAACAGCATATCTGGGCGGCACAGGATTATTGATAGTTGTCAGTGTCTCGCTGGACCTTGTGCAGAAAATCGAGGCCAACCTGTTAATGCGCAGTTACGATGGTTTCAGTCCGACAGGCAGGATAAAAGGAGCTTATGCGTGAGAGTTATTTTACTTGGTGCCCCTGGTGCCGGTAAAGGCACCCAGTGTAAACGTATTGTTGCAAAATATGCTCTGCTGCATCTGTCCAGTGGAGACATTTTAAGGCAAAACAGGGCTGAAGGAACAGAACTGGGGAAAAAGGCCCAAAGTTTTATGGATTCAGGTGCACTCGTGCCGGATGAAATTATAGTTGAGATGATGACCGATGCGATAGAGAAAGCTCCCGCTACCGGTTACGTGCTGGATGGTTTTCCAAGGACAGTGAACCAGGCAGACGAGCTGGATAAATCACTGGCATCGGCCAACCAGAAAATAGATGCTGTCGTAAATCTGAAGATAGATGACCAGATAGTGGCCCGGCGAATGACCGGAAGAAGAAGCTGCCCTCAATGCGGGGCGGTTTACCACGTTGAAAACTTAAAGCCGAAGGTCGAAGGAATATGTGATAATGACGGCGCTCAGCTTGTTCAACGGCCTGATGACAGCCCTGAGGTGGTGGCCAATCGCCTTAAAACCTACCACCGGCAGACAAAGCCGGTGTTGGATTACTATAAAAATAATTCAGGTGCGCCGAAAATTTACAATATCGACGCCGATAAAAACCCTGATGATGTCAGCGCCTTAATATTTGAAAATCTGGATGCTCTTTCCAAAACATAAATCGTGATGAGATGTGGACATATGGCTATAACACTACGCAGCCGAAGAGAAATTGACTTAATGCGCAAAGCGGGCTCTATTGTAGCCAATGTTCTTTCAAAACTGCAAGAGATTGCCGAGCCGGGAGTAACTACCAGCCAACTGGATGCCGTGGCTTCGCAGATGACCGCCGATGCCGGAGCACAGGCGTTATTTGTTGGTGTTCGCAGCCCATCGGCCCGAATTCCGTTTCCGGGTACGATCTGCACTTCCATAAATGAGCAGGTGGTTCACGGGATTCCTTCTGACGATGTCAAACTCAAACAAGGTGATATCCTGAGCATCGATTATGGCGCAAAACTGGACGGCTATTGTGGAGATTCTGCTGTTACGACGGCCATAGGCGAGGTCTCCGAGGACAAACGCAGACTTATGGAAGTAACGAAGCACGTCCTTGATATAGCAATTACAAAGGCCTCGCCGGGCTTGAAATGGAGCCAGATAGCCGCACAGATGCAGGAGTACACCGAATCAGCCGGCTTTTCGGTAGTGAAAGACTTCGTAGGTCACGGTATCGGCAGAAAAATGCATGAAGAGCCAAGGGTGCCCAACTTTGTCAGTGAAGAACTGCTCTCTGATGATATTGTCTTAACCGAAGGAATGGTTTTAGCGGTTGAACCGATGATTAATGCCGGCACCAGTGCCGTGAAAACACTGAAAAATGGCTGGACCGTGGTTACAAAAGACGGTAAATCGTCAGCTCATTTTGAGCATACAATCGCAATTGTAAAAGATGGTTGTGAAGTATTGACTATAAAGTAAAAGCTTATGGCAAAGAAGGATACAATAAGGTTACAAGCCAAGGTCACCGAAGCTTTGCCGAATGCAATGTTTAACGTGGAGCTGGAAAACGGCCACAAGATTTCAGCACACGTTTCAGGCAAAATGCGGATGAACTTTATTCGTATCTTGCCGGGTGACACCGTTACTATTGAAATGTCGCCGTATGATTTGAACAGAGGACGAATAGTGTTACGACATTAACTTACAGCTATGGAAACAGGTGGCAAAAATGAAAGTCAGAAGCTCTGTAAAACGAATATGTGAAAATTGCAAGATTGTTCGCCGCAAGGGTGTTGTGCGAGTAATTTGCTCTAACCCGAGACACAAACAACGCCAGGGTTGATTATATGGTATTATCTTATTTAAGAAATAATGAGGAGCCGATATGCCCCGTATAGTTGGTGTTGATATCCCCGATAACAAATCAATATGGATTTCATTGACCTATATCCCCGGCATCGGCAAATATACGTCCAGGCAGATTCTAAAAGAAGCCAGGGTCGAGGATATTGCAAAAGCCAGCAAACTCAGCGAAGATGAACTTAGCCGGATAACCCAGATTATTGACCGCAATTACATCATCGGGGGACAGCTTCGCAGGCAGGTGGCCCAAAATATCGCCCGCCTGCGCGATATAAACTGTTATAGAGGCATTCGTCACAGAAAAGGATTGCCCGTTCGCGGTCAGTGCACTAAAAGCAACGCCCGCACACGCAAGGGCCCGAGAAAAACAGTAGCAGGCAAAAAAGGTGTAAAGGAAAAACGCTAAAAATACAATAATTTCGGAGTATACGAGATAAATAATGGCAAAGAGTGTAAAACGAAAAGTTAAAAAAAATATCGCTAAGGCCATTGTTCACATAAAAGCGACATTTAACAATACGTTGATTACAGTTACCGACTTAAACGGCAATACGATTTGCTCGGGTTCGGCTGGCTGCATTGGCTTCAAGGGTTCCCGCAAAAGCACACCTTTCGCTGCTCAGCAGGCTGCTCAACGTGCTGCAAATGCCGCTATGCGCAGCGGTGTCCGTGAAGTTGAAATCAAGGTTAAAGGGCCTGGTTCTGGCCGTGAATCCGCCATCTCGGCCCTGCAGCAGGCGGGATTACGTATCGCTTCGATAGAAGATGTTACGCCATTGCCACACAATGGCTGCAGGCCACCGAAGAGAAGAAGAATATAAACGAAAATTTTTTGGAGAACAATAAAGGATGGGACGTTATCTTGGTCCATCTTGTAAACAGTGCCGTCGAGAAGCGATGAAGCTTATGCTCAAGGGAGTCAGGTGCGAGACGGCTAAATGTCCAATCGAAAAGAAACAGCGTAATCTGGCCCCCGGTATGCACGGGTGGCGCAGAGGCAGAGCAAGTGAATACGGAGTTCGGCTGCGCGAGAAGCAGAAAGTCAAAAGATACTATGGAGTGCTGGAACGCCAGTTTATGAGATATTTCCATAAGGCCGAGAGGATAAAAGGCAATACCGGAGAAAATCTGCTGCAACTTCTGGAAAGGCGCCTCGACAACGTGGTTTATAAGCTGGATTTTGAATCTTCACGAAAAGCGGCAAGACAACTCATAAACCATGGCCATATTTATGTGAACGGCTGCAAGGTTGATATCAGCAATTACACTACGAAAGTCGGTGATAAAATAACGGTAAAAGGTTCTGATAAAAGCACCAAAAAAATAAAGAAGCAATTGGAAAATAATCCGAACTTTATCACACAAAATTGGTTGCAATTAAACCGCGACAACCTTGAAGCAACTGTTGTTGCGCTGCCTGCCAGAGACGATGTTCAGATTCCTATTGAGGAGCAGCTGGTTGTGGAGTTCTGCTCAA
>Ga0307438_1000448_pt1 | contig 31967 bp, 28 predicted proteins | sample SalMarWE160110MG_FD_202144 | JGI IMG/M metagenome (GOLD analysis project Ga0307438, IMG submission 202144) | Salt marsh sediment microbial communities from the Plum Island Ecosystem LTER, Massachusetts, United States - WE1603-110 | ecosystem: Environmental > Aquatic > Marine > Intertidal zone >... | reverse complement strand
ATTATAATATAAATACTGATACATTGTCAAGAAAAATATTAAAAAAAGAGAAATATTTTTTCGATGGTATGAAAAACCTTAATTTATAATATCTTCAGGAACTTTCGATTTATCTGTTGAAATCTTCGATGAAAACCAAAACAAGGTGGGAAACTGCATCCATTAGATATAATCAACAAAATACATCATTTAGTAAATATCCTTCCTTCTCTGTTTGAAAATATCATTCATAGGATTCAAATATTTGTTTTTTGCTATTTTGGGATTAACATTCACAATAATCGTTACCTCTTCTCGCTCCCCTGCTCTTGCAAGAATCCTTCCTTCTGGTGAAATAATCTGGCTCATTCCGGTAAATCTATTTTCGATTCCCCTTCTCTTTTCAACTCCAATTCTGTTTGCAGTTACTATGAAAACCCGATTCTCTATTGCTCTTGTTATCATAGCATCCTGGCAGAAGGGCATTACGAGATTTGCGGAATGGCAGATAATCTGTGCACCCTTAAGTGCCAATTGCCTTATAGCTTCTGGGTAAATCCAATCAAAACAAATAACAAGCCCAACTTTTGTACCTGACTCAAGTCTTGCTATTTTGAAAGGTTCATAGTCCTTATCAAAAAATCGGTTTTCATATCGATAGAGATGCTTTTTCCTGTAAATGAAATGTCCTCCATGCTTGGAGAATAGAACAGAAGAATTATAGATTCTCTTCCCATCCCTTTCTGCAAAACCACCTACTATAGACATCCTTCTTTCCTTGGCTATCCTCTTAAGAAATTCTATCGTGTTACTATTGGAAAAAATCTCGCCAAATCTCAGAACTTCCTGTCTTGATTTGAATGTATATCCCGTACTAAATAATTCCGGAAGTACAAGTAAATCGCAATTAATACTCTTAATCATAGATTCTACCTTCTCGAGATTTTCTTTTACTCTTCCAAATACAGGATTAAACTGAACAAACCCGACTTTCAAATCACTTTTCTCCTATCCTGAGTTTCTCCTTTGCACGCTCCGACCATCTATTATTTGGATTACTCTTCACCATCTGCTCCCATATTTCCACTCCCCTGTTCTTATCACCCTCTGCATAATATGACAATCCTAAGTAGTACTTTGCTTCCATTAGATTCGGACCAACCTTGAGCGCTTCGTTAAAAAAATGAACGGCATCATCATACATCTCTCGTTCAAAATAAACCAAACCAAGGTAATAGTTGGCGTAAAGTAATGCATTCATATCCTTCCCTTCTTTAATAACCTTGGATAGATGTTCGATTGCCTCACCGAATATTTTCTTCTTGTAACAGATGTATCCCAGATTGTTTCTCGCCATTGCATCGTCAGGAACGCTGTTCAGTACCTTCTGGTATAGAAGCAAAGCATCATCGAATTTCTCACTATACATATGTGCCCATCCTAAAAGTTTCATAACTTGAATATTACCCGGAGCTTTTTTTAGTGCATCTCCAAGAACTTTCTGGGCATTTTCATAATCTCCACTTGCGATATAGTTCCATCCTCTATCAATTAGTGTAAGAATATCCGTCTTCGAAATACTCATCGATTGGACAAAACCTTCTATCATCTTTGCCTTCTTTGTCTCTTCCGATCTTTCCTTGCCCTCAAGGTATGCCTTCATATTTTTCTCAATCGTTCCCAGTCTTTTCCGGTAATCCTGAATTGTGTTGTAAACATATCTAACCTTTTCTTTAAAGAGCGAAGGTTTATCTCCTGACTTTGCCTCCTTCAGCTTTTCTTTGAGTTCCGAAATCAGTTTTTCAAATGAATCCATGTCGTTTCTTCGTTAAGAACTTTTAGACCGTTAGTATCGTTTAGATCGTTGTGTTCGTTATCTGTCATTCTGAGTAATCCGTCCCATATTTACCCTGTGTAATAGGAAAATGTCCTGTGCATAATGGTATTACACGGGGTGAACCCTGGAAGAATCTGCTACAAGAGGTGTCATTCCTGCAACAGCAGGAATCCAGTTGGGTCGTGAAGAATTTCGCTTTCATGGTCTTTTTAGTTTATTTAGTCTTTTTAGTTTATTTGGTTTGTTTAGTTTGTTTGGTTTTCATACAGCGATGTGTTATTTTCATAATTTCCAATTTCTAATTTCCCCTTTCTTGGTCTTCGGTCTTCCTCTGTCTCTCCGATGCCCACCTTACATTTTCCCCGTCCCGCAGGGACTCATACCGTGCTGAAAGCACCAAAACCGTTTGCAAGAACCCATAGCGTTGCCAAATAACAATTCTTCCCTCTTCGGTCTTATGTCTCATGTCTTAGGTCTTATATTGACACTATTTATCTGGCAAACTCTATTATTTCCTGTGCAATCTCAGTGAGTGGAATTACTTTGTCCACAAACCCAGTCTCAATAGCGGCTTTTGGCATACCAAATATGACACTTGTTGAAGCATCCTCAACAATAACCCTACCATTCTTCTTCTTTAGCTCGGACAAACCTTCGGAACCGTCTTTACCCATACCTGTAAGCACAACTGCAAGCATCCTGTTTCCAAAACTAGCAAGCGATTTAAGGGTTATATCACACGAAGGTCGAACACTGTGTCTTTTTGGTTTATTGGAAAGAACAACTTTCTCCTCCTTGCTTATTTCTAAGTGTTTCCCTCCAGGCGCAACATAAACCTTTCCGCTAAGTATTGGCTCCCCTCCCTTTGCCTCTGTAACATGAAGAGCAGAAGTTTTGTCAAGTCGTTCTGCAAGCATGGGTGTAAATTCGCCTGGCATGTGCTGGACTATAAGAATGCAGGCGTTCAGATTACCAGGCAGAGAAGAAATAATCACATTCAGGGCTTTTGGTCCGCCGGTTGACGAACATAGTATAATTATTTTTGTCTCGTTTTTGGATGGAATATACCGAAGCAACTGAGCTTTTGCTCTATGAGACTTAAGCAAATTCTTTTCTTTTATCTTTGCAGCAAGAACGATTTTATCGATAAGTTCCTTTTTCACGGTATGCATATTCAAAGAAATACTTCCTGATGGCTTTGAAACAAAGTCAACGGCACCGAGGTTCAATGCCTCAATTGTTTCTCTTGCTCCACGTTTTGTATAAGCACTAAGCATCACAATGGGAACCGGATGGACGTTCATTATACTCTTCAAAAACTCGATGCCATTCATTACGGGCATTTCCATGTCGAGAGTTACAACATCGGGATTCAGGGAAGAAACCTTTTCTATCCCCTCTTTTCCATTCCTTGCGTAACCCAGTATTTTTATCCTCGGATCACTTAGAAGCATATCGGAGATTGCACTAACCATCAAAATAGAATCCTCAATTATTAGAACTCCAATATTTTCTTTCAAATCTCTTTAATTCCCTTTGTGAAAGATCTGACAATTACTTTTCCATTGGCGACATAGAAATCGACAGATCTTCCCCAGGTTCCACCTACATCTTTGGAAACTATCTTTATTGAATGTTTTTTAAGTATCGTTTCTGCTGCACTAATGTTCTTCTCGCCTATGGAATTCTTGGAAAGTGTTGGAAACATATTGGAACCGCCAACCAATTTTGCAACCAGTCTCTCCATGACAGCTCCAGTTGTCTTCAGCTCTTTTATTAACTCTTCGATTCCTGTATCCGAGAACTTTGCCAGGTTTTTGTCTTCTTTCATCTTTGGTTTTGTAGGAAGTAGGAAATGATTCATCCCGCCTATTTTCATCTCAGGATCGTAAATCATAACTGCGACACAAGAACCAAGCCCGTATGTGGTCAGTATATCACGCCCCGAGCCTACTGCAATGTCTGCAATCCTAACTTTTATCTTTTGACTATCAGACATTTTCTGTATATCCTTTCCCTTGAATCAACAACGTTAAATAGTTTTTTTGTCTCTCCAACTAATCCTTCTACCTTTCCGAGAATAAGGTATCCTTTTTCATTAAGTCTAGTGTATATCTTCGAGAGAATGTATTTTTGAAATTCCTTTTCCATATATATAAGAACATTCCTGAATAAAACAATATCTAAATCATTTAGTCTATCATCTTCTGTCCCGATATCAAGCTTTATAAAATTCACACTTTTCTTGAGTGTATCGCTTACGCAAAATCGAAGAGGCTTGGTGAAATATTTCTCAAGATAATATTCCGGGATTTCATCGAAGTTGGAATTTTTATAACATCCTGTCCTCGCAGTTACCAAACTATCGTTATCTATATCCGAACCGATAACTGAGTAAGCAATTGAACTCCCTCTACTTTCGAGATATTTGTCGAGTAGCATCGCAACCGTATAACTTTCCTGACCTGTTGCACACCCCCCGCACCACACCGTGATCATCCTACCGGTATCTTGAACTTCGGCAAATATACGAGGGAGAACAACCTCTTCTATTTTTCTGAAAGTTGGTAAATTTCTAAAAAACTTCGAAACATTAATAGTCAGAACCTTATGTAACAAATTTTGTTCTTCTGTATCGCTTTCCAAAACCCTACTATAGTCAAGATACGAATCTATATTCCTCCGTCTCATCCTAACTGCAATCCTTCGTTTTAAAGGTTTTTCCTTATATCTTTCAGGAAAGAAATCCAATAAACGCTTTATGGTTGCTTTCAAAACTTCAAAATCGTTTTCCATCCGCTTCTTTCGCTTGTTTGTTTTGTTTCGTTTATCTGCTCCATTAGGACCTTTTAATCTCCCCCTAATTCCAACATTTCAATATTTCTTCTGGCAATATCATCGTTGGGGTTAAGTGTTAACGCTTTTCGCCACTCCTGTACAGCCCTTTCTTTCTGTCCCAACTTCAGATATATGTTCCCTAATTTCTGGAAAACAGGAGCATTTCCCACTCCTGCATTTGTAAGCATTTCGAAAGACTTCCTTGCCTGAGGATAAAGTCCAAGTCTGTAATATAACTCCCCTAATCTAAGTCGCGCTGCAACATAGTTTGGTGCAATATCGATAGCCCTTTTATACTCGCTTTCCGCCTGTTCCAAATTTCCAAGTTTTTCAAGGATAATTCCCAGATTATTGTAAAGAACAGGGATTTCAGGATTCTTTTTAATTGTATATCTTAGCTCAGTTTCCGCCTCTTTAAGATTGTCCGATTCAGCCTCTATCAGAGAAATATAGAAATGAGGCAGTATCAAACTATCATCCGCAGTAAGAGCCTTCATAAAGTATTCCTTGGACTTATGGAAATTCGCTCTATTGAAATACAATATCCCGATGTTAATAAGTGGAATTCCATAGTCGCCCATTGAAGCTTTTTCAAAACAATCTAAAGCTCTATCTTCATCACCTGAAGAAAAAAGAACGTATCCAAGATTGTTTATAAAAACACGATTGTCCGGGAAATCCTCTATAAGTTCTTTTAGCAGTTTTCCCGCCTCTTTCCAATTCTTCGTATGCGTTTCCACAACCGATAGATAAAACTTCGCTTTATTGTTTTGAGGGTCCAGACTGACAATATGTTTGAATTCTCTCTCCGCTTCATCGTATAGTTGAGTTTTCAAAAAGGCTATCCCGAGATTTAAATGCTCGTTTACCTTATCCGAAACATCCTGCAAAGATATTCCCTCTACTATTGAACAACAACCTTTTTGAATAAGGGAAGATACGATTTCCTTCGTATCGAACCTGTCGAAGGGAGAGGATTCAATAACGAGTTCAAGAGTTTTCTCGCCATCAAGTAGGGAATAAACTTTTTTTTCCTCGTTACTCAATGACACTACGCTGTTCTCAGGTTCAAGTGCTTTTAGTGTAGAAGAATCTCTGAGTATCTCAAGATCAATCACGGATAGTTCGTCCACGTTTTTTGCACTTTCTAAAAGCAGGTTTTCGGCTTCGATCGCTATTATTTCCGGCTCGATACCCGAGTATCTCGGTTCGAAGTTGAAATACCCATTTTCCCATGTCATCATAACAAAGATGGTTTCCTTAATCTGTTGCTTCAAATGCCTAAGAATTATCTCTTCTCTTACAAATTGTTCTTTCAGGACTATGCTTCCTATCTTTTCTCCTGTTTTTTTCTGAATATCGAGAGCCTTTGATAGTTGCTCTTCCGTCATTTCACCTGAAGCAACCAGTAAATCGCCAATCCTATTTTTTCTATTGATAAGGTAGGTGTCGACAATCTTACCCTTGTAAAATGTAATCGAGCCAAAGTGGTCCTTCTCAGTAACGGTTAATATTCCGGTCTTTCGTCCCATCGACAAGAGTTGAATTACATCGGGAAGACCTGCTTCCTTTAACGACCCTTTTATAGCCATAACTGTATTGTCTGAATTTTATCTCTTTTACACATCGAATTCCTCAAATATCCGTTCATTAAGGTAAGGCCATCTTAAATCAAAATCGATCTTGGAAGATTTTACCTGAATCTCTTCCTTGATTTCGAAGTCTTCTGTAGCAGGGACTTGAACCGTAGAAGTTTTAATTCCAACGCATTCTGCTACATCTTCCACTGTCATCTCAACATCATCAGCTATGATTTTCCTTGTAATTTTCTCCACGTTTTTTCTAATATTTATAAAGTTCCCGCTCAACTGGTTTGCAAGAAATTCTTTTAGGTCTTCGTTCAAACTGACATCCTTTTCAATGAAGAGATTGGTTAGTATAATTTCCCTGTCGGTCTTCTCAATATTCTTTATATGGATAACGGTCCCTTCGATAAATACTTTTTTGTCTTCGTCTTCAAGATCTAATTCCTGGGGAGAGAATGTCGAAGAGACGATAAATCTTTTTCCCTTTTGTTTGAAAAGATTCAGGATCTTCAAGAATACACATCTTCCATCTTTATCCTTTACTAATTCCTGTATATTGTCAAGGAAGAGCGTATCGATCGATTTCAACTTTGCTACATAACTTTCGATTGCCTTTTCTTCAAAAAGGTTCTTTATACTAAAGCCAAGAAATTCAGAAGGAATGTAAGAAACAAGTTCAAATGGGCTTTCGAACTGTATCTTTTTCGCAAAAGCCATTAGAAGATGTGTCTTTCCACAACCACTATTTCCGTGTATGTAAACAGGAAACTTCAATTTATCGCTATTTTTAACTACTTGTATTAATACCTTATATGCCTTTCTATTGGAAGGCAATATAATGAAGTTTTTTGAGCTTTGTCTGCTGTCAAGAAATTTGCTGTGCTCCACTTTAATTTTCTTCCTATCTTCTATCTTGGCAAGAGCATTACTCAGCTCGATAACGGCGTCGGGATTGAAAAGCTCTTTTTCGAAGTACTCGCATTCTTCTTTCGTAACATATCTTTCCATCTCACCGTACTGTTTCTGGAGTTCGATAAGCCTTTGAACATCGGAAGTGAACGATACAAAAGCCTGAATAATCCCGTCGAGCGGTCCTTGCATAGCCTTTTCTAATCTCGTAACATTAAAACCCTTCATCCTCCATATATAGAGTTTTTGCGTATATTCTTCCTTTGCTGTTCGTTGATCTCTACGCTTTGAAACAATTTCTCCTAATCCTTGCCTTAAGCCTTGAACAAAATCGGAATATTCTGTTTCCTCTCCTTCTTCCACCCCTTTCCCTTCGCCAATTATATCTTCAACGTCGATAGTGTCTTTTATATTGTCGATTGTAATTTCACTAATTATTTCCTTGAGCAGCCCAATTTTCTTAACGGCAGTTTCAATCCCATTCATATCTGAAAACGGAAGACTGGCAAGATATTTCAAAACATCCTCTGACAGTTCAATCTCGAATTCCTGACTCTTCGTCTGAAATAACCTTTTTATGAGCTCGGAATCCGGCTTAAATATTGGAACAACCAAACCTTGTTTTATCATTGACATGAGCTTTTGTGACAGACCCGATCTCAAAGGAGTACCGAGCGAAGTTAGATAAACTTGTTCTTTCACTTGAATATAAGATTTTACAAGTTCGAATAACTCCATCCCTTTTCTTACTTCTTCCTTGAGAAGATGAATATCCTCAAAAATCAACACAGAGCCCGACTTGGGTGGAATGTTCTCGATTTCAACTCCATTAAGCCACTGAATTTCAGAATTCCTAAGTACATCGGTGACAGCATTCATAAGATGTGTCTTTCCCAATCCGGAGCTTGCGTGTATGAAAAGTGGATTTATTTCCTCTCCGAGTTTTTTGATAGTCCTCTTTACAGAAAGATAAGCAAGCTGATTTGCCTTTCCAATGACGAAATTGTCGAAACAATATTTCTCCATGACTATCTCTTAAATTTCCTTCTAAGGTCTTCCAGAACCATTTTTCCAATCAATCTGAATGTATCAATAACCCCTTCTCCTTTGAGAGCCGACGCGGCAATATCGGGAGAATTCAATATGTTCAAACCTTTCTTTAATGTCTCGATATCTAAAACATCCGGAAGGTCTCTTTTATTATACTGAATTACCAAAGGGATTGTACTGATTTCATAACCAATTTGCTTGAGATTGCTTTTAAAGTTTGCAAAGCTCTGAATGTTATCTTCTTCTCTCCATTTTGTAGAATCGGCAACAAATACTACTCCATCGGCACCTTGAAGAACAAGTCTTCTCGTAGCATTATAATAGACCTGACCGGGAACAGTGTAGAGTTGAAAATACGTGGAAAAACCAAAAATTTTCCCAAGTTCAACAGGCAAAAAATCAAAAAAAAGAGTTCTATCCTGCTTCGTTGCAAGTGAAATCATTTCTCCCTTTCTCTGTTTGGGAATACGGCTGTAAAGATACTGCAAATTGGTAGTTTTACCAGATCTCCCCGGTCCGTAATATACTATTTTACACGTAATTTCCCTCGTCGCATATTTTATCAGAGCCATTTTAATTAGATTATCATATTAACTAAGCCGGTATGAATATTTCCATTCAAAAAATCCTTATTCTCCAGCAATTTCAGGTGAAACGGAATTGTCGTTTTTATTCCTTCAATCACAAACTCTTTCAAAGCCCTCCTGAGTCGAAGGATCGTCTCTTCCCTGCTGTTACCATGAGCTATCAACTTGGCAATAAGTGAATCGTAGTATATCGGTATCGTGTATCCAGAGTATAAGTGCGTATCAACCCTTATCCCGGGTCCGCCAGGAACATGAAATCCGTCTACTTTTCCCACCGACGGCAAAAAATTATTCTCAGGATCCTCTGCGTTTATCCTAACCTCGATTGCACTACCTCTTATCTTAATGTCCTTCTGGGTAATGGACAGTTTTTCACCCGAAGCGATCCTTATTTGTTCCTTCAGAAGGTCTACATCGGTAACCAACTCTGTAACGGGATGTTCCACCTGTATTCGTGTGTTCATCTCCATAAAGTACATCTTACCACCTTCATCCATTATAAATTCTACTGTTCCTGCACTTGAATAACCAATCTTCTGAATACCTTTTACAGCAAGATCCCCCATTTTCTTTCTTAGATTGCTGTCTACAACGGTTGATGGACTCTCTTCAAGTAGTTTTTGGTGTCTTCTCTGAATGGAACACTCCCTTTCCCCAAGGTGAACAGAATTTCCGTACTCATCCGCAAGTATTTGAAACTCAATGTGCCTTGGATTCCTTATGAACTTCTCCACATAAAGACTTCCGTCACCAAAAGCCGTCTCTGCTTCCATGTTTGCAATTCTAAATGCATTCCGAAATTCGTCCTCCTTGTTGACAATCCTCATCCCCTTCCCCCCCCCTCCATATGCAGCCTTTATCATTACTGGAAAGCCTATGTTTCTGGCAATCAATAATCCATCTTGCAAATTTCGGATGGTATCCTTACTGCCAGGTGTAACAGGGATTCCAGCGCTTTCCATCTCCCTTTTTGCATAAACCTTATCGCTCATCTTTTTCATAACTTCATAGGAAGGACCGATGAACTTAATATGGTTTGCCTCACACATCTCTGCGAATTGGGCGTTTTCCGCAAGAAATCCATAACCGGGATGAACTGCTTCGCAATTCGTTACGAGACAAGCACTTATAATCTCTTTTGTTTTTAAGTAACTATCCTGACTTTGTGGGGGACCAATACACACGGATTGATCTGAAAAACGTACATGGAGTGAATCTTCGTCTGCTTCGGAGTAAACAGAAACTGTCTCTATGCCTAATTCCTGACAGGCTCTTATTACCCTAAGAGCTATTTCTCCTCTGTTTGCGATCAGAACCCTTTTGAACATTCAATCTATCCTCTGCTGTCAAAATCTGTCCAACCAGCCTCTGAACTGCCCTTTATTCCTCTGAGTTTAAGGTTAAACTCATCCGGATTCGTAACATTTGCCATAGCATCTTCGTAACTAATAACCCCATCTCCATAAAGTTTCATTATCGACTGGTCAAAACTTTGCATATTGTATTGTGAACCTTCCTCTATTGCCGTTGGAATTAAAAGGGTTTTGATGGGATCAAGTATATACTCTTTGATTGTAGGAGTTACAATCATTACTTCTACTGCGGGAACCCTTCCCTTCCCATCCGACCTTGCGAGCAATCTCAAGGATACTACACTGATAAGTGTCGCTGATAAAAGAACTCTAACATGCTGTTGTTGATGTGGGGGATAAAAAGATATTATTCTGTTGATGGTTTCACTGGCGTTCAATGTGTGAAGTGTGCTAAGGACGAGATGACCTGTATCTGCTGCTTTAAGTGCGACATCCATTGTGTCCTTGTCTCTAATTTCACCTATGAGAATAACATCTGGGTCCTGGCGCATAATATGTTTCAAAGCATTTGAAAAACTGTGCGTGTCCATTCCAAGTTCTCTCTGGCTTATAACGCTATTCTTGTCTCTGAAAAGGAATTCAATCGGGTCTTCAATCGTAATAACATTTTTACTACTATTCTCGTTAGCATGTTCTATCATGGCAGCAAGAGTAGTTGATTTACCACTACCTGTAGTTCCTGTGCAGAGAATCAAACCCCTTTGTTTTACTGAAAGGTCTTTTAATACCTGCGGAACATTAAGTTCATCTATTCTCTTTATTGATGGAGGAATTGTCCTCATAGCAATAGCAACACTACCCCTCTGCATGTAAACATTTACCCTGAAACGCGCAAGTCCTGAAACACCTATTGCAAAATCAAGTTCTTTGGTTCTTATGAATTCTTCCTGCTGATCTTTGGTCATTATCTGTTGTGCCGTTTTTCTGAGTTCCTCCGGACTTAAAGGTTCTTCTTTACCAACCGTCAATCTTCCATCGATTCTGAGCACCGGAGGAGAACCAGCTTTGAGATGAAGGTCACTTGACTCCTCTCTTACCATTTTCTCCAAGAGATTTTTTAAGTTCATAATTTTTCCTTATTCTGATTTAACCAAAAAAAGTTCCTGATTAAACTCCACAGGATCCTCATTTTTGGCAGCGACGTCAATTATCGTCCCTCTCACATCGGACTCGATTTCATTCATAATTTTCATCGCTTCCACTATGCATACTATCTGACCCTCTCTAACATGGTCACCAATCTCCACATAAGGAGGTGCATCGGGCGAAGGAGCTCTATAGAATGTTCCAACCATTGGACACTTTATGGCAGCAACACCATCTTTTCTCTTTGTTTCCTCTGTTTCCTTGCTCATATCTGTCTTGTTTTCGACCGAAGACTTGCCGAACTGCTCTTTTTCAGATTTTGCCGATTGACCCCCTCCGTTTTTCAAAGAATTCTGCCTGATTCTAATGGATGTACCAAATCGCCTTATCTCTACTTCCTCTACATCCATTTCTTTAATAAGCTTAATTAATTTTTTCACAAATGTAAGTCGCATATAAATCCCTTAATGAAAGTTTAACTTCCCAAGTAACCGTTCATATTTCGCCGATACGCAAGCAAAGAACTTCAGAAACAAATTTTACTATAATGAAGTAGAAAAGTCAAGAAAAAAGATTCCTGCAAGAATTTTTCTTGACAATCTCATCTAATTCAAGTATAAAATGACTAACTTAAACAATGGCAGCAAGAAAAAAATGAAAAACGAAACGCAAGAAGAGTTTACTACTACTATGAACTTAAAAAAGATTATCTCTTCTCTTTCCTCTCACAATGCTTCTATCAAAGATTACAACACCGAAGCATCATCGACACTTAAAAAAAGAGAGATAGCACTACGCAACCTTACCAGAGGGGAATATGAAGCAAGTGAAAAACTCAGTATGATGCAGAAGGAAACCCACAACCTTTTTGCATCCATACTGATAATCGCAGAAGCAACCGAAGTAGCACTGTCTGCAATTGACGAGCAAAAAAAGGATTGGGAAATATGGTATTCTGAACTGGATACCGCAACAACTAACTTCAGCAAAATTATTGAAACGATTGCGAAAATAATTTCGAGCCTAAAAGTGCTGGGTGAGAAGATAAAAAAGATCGAAACAGGCATGAGAAATATTCATAATATCTCACACCTTACAAGTGGCGTTTCAAGAAACGCTGGAATCAAGGCATATCATGCAGGAGAACAAGGCAAAGGTTTTGAAGTCATAGCAAAAGAACTATCCCAACTAACACAAGAATCTCTCACAATTACGGAACAGGTTCCAAAAACAATTGAAAGATTTCAGAATAAAACACAAGAAGCCCTGAACTTCATAACAGAACTTACACACAATATTGAACAGGTGAAGCACAATACGGAAGATATGAAGGAGAAACTTCAGTCCAGCGAAGCACTTTTCGGCAAATTTAAGGAATCTTCCAGCATAATTTATGATGCTGTCGAAAAGCAAAAAAAAGTGAGGGAAACGCTGCGTATGGAAGAAGAAAATATCGCTAAACTGTCGGTCCAGTCACTTATTGAAACGGGAAATATCTCAAATCTCGAACAAACTCAGAGTTCTCTTTCCATGCTAATAAACCGATTCGTTGAAAACTCATCCTTAGTTATTGAACTATTGGAACATACGGACGGCAATGAGATAAGTTCTAATTTCAGCAATGTTTCGACCAATTTCGAAAAACTTTCGGAATATATCCTAAGAGTCTCTTCACTTACTTCTCAAATCAAGGAAACTTCGTTTGAGGCAAGAAAACATTTCGAAGCTCAAAAAGACAATCTATCCCAAATTCTCGATGTAATAAAAACAAACAGTAAAATAAAGCAGGATATCCGTGAAAAAACCAATTCTTTAGTAGAAATACTCAAAACAGTTTCCCAGCACTTTATCCAAACAAACAACCTGTCCCAAAAAATACTTTCAATAATAAACAATATGGCACTTGTTGTCGAGCGAGCCCGTAACTATTTTGCCTCACTTGAAGAGGAAATTCTGGTCGTAGAAAGAATCCTCGCTAAACTGAAAGCCTTTTTCAAGAAAAGTAATCTACTCGCTCTTTATGCATCTATAGAATCTGCAAGGGCTTATGACTTCAAGAAAGATCTCGATGTAATAGTTAATCAGATAAAGAACCTTTCCAAACAGTCTTCGGTTTCACTGCAGACAATGGAAGATTCAATCAACAAGGCAAAATACTCTATGAAAAGTGTAAATGCAATTATGACGGATACTTCGAAAAAGCTAAGTAATACTAAGGATGATTTCAAACCCATACTTGAAGGATTTAACGAACTGAACAGAGCAACGGAAAGACTAAATGAACTTGTTAGGGAGATGCTTATAACTCTTGGTAGGCAAACCGAGCTTGAAGACAAGCTGACAGAAATAGAAGAGAGGCTTTCAGAAAATATCAATGCGAACATTCTTCTGAACATCGAAATGGCACAGAAAGGTGAGAAAACCCAGTCGGTTATTTCGAAACTTTCAAAAGTAATAGTCGAATGCCAAAAAGATCTGGAGCCCTTCCAATCTATTCACCTTGGCACAACAAGAAAAGTGCTTAAACTGAGATTGTCAGGAGATGTGATGAATCTTGACCCTTCAAAGACAACCGATGCAACTTCAAGCAGGGTGTCAAGCGTCATTTTTAAGGGGCTTGTCGAACAGGGTATGGATGCAAACGTAATTCCAGCAATTGCAAAAAGATGGAAAGTTTCAGAAGATGGTTTGGTCTGGGATTTCTTACTTAAACAAGAAATAAAATTTCATTCAGGAGATCTGCTTACGGCAGAAGATGTAAAAAAAACAATCGAGCATTTGCTAATCGGACCTCACAGTTATATGTTCGATATGATAAAGGGAGCACAGAACTTCATCAAAGGAAATACAAAGGACCTTGAAGGTATAAGAATAGCGGACGCAGAGCATCTGAAAATTGTCCTTAACCATCCCCATATTCCATTTTTGAAAAACCTTGGAGTCTCGTGCGGTGGAATAAAAAAACAAACCGAGAATGGCCTTGTTGGTGCAGGTCCATACAAACTCAAAAAATGGATAAAAGGAGAAAAAATCATCGTTGAAGCATTCGATGGATACTTCGGAGCAAAACCGTTCTGCAGCGAAATTCAGTTTATCGTTTGTCCTGACGAACAGGAAACAATTCAGAGATTTTTGGATGGAGAATTCGACATAATCGATATCCCAAGTTCTACACGCAAGGAAAAACTTCTCGCAAAAGCATCTATGGATACGGTTAATGTGAAATCATTCAGCATTTATGACATTTATTACATTGGAATTAATGTTAAACTACAATCCCCTTTCAAGGAAAAATCAGTTAGACAGGCTCTGAATTTTGCTATAAACAGAAATGATTACATAGAAAAAATAGCAAAGGAAAGAGGTACTCCTGCTAAAGGCATATTCCCTCCAAACTTCTCTGCTTACAATAGTGAGCTCAAAGGCTATGAATTCGCTCCAGATAAGGCAAAGAAGCTTTTGGCAGATGCGGGTTTCCCGGGCGGCTTACCTGGCGAATACTTGCTAACCATAAGAGATTCCTCGATTGCATTAAGGAGTGCAGAGATATTAAAGCAGCAGCTGAGCGAACTGGGTATAAACATCAAGCTAAACCCTCTTTCCTGGAAAGAACTCCTAAGAAGCGCTCATACGGGAAAAGCGTTGCTGTTTGCCCTCGGGTGGTCTAACGACAACGGGGACCCGGACACATTTCTGTATCCGCTCTTTCATTCAAAAAACTGGGGTGAACCCGGAAACACGACCTTCTATAAGAATGCAAAAGTGGATGCTCTTTTAGATGAAGCAGCGGCATTGATTGACTATTACAAAAGACAAAAACTATATCAGGAGATCGAACAGATCGTCGTTGATGAAGCACCCTTGATATTTTTATACCACTCGAAACACTCTGTTGCAACACAACCTTATGTGAGAGGTTACTCAAAAAGCCCAATTGCTTCGGAAAGATTGGAGGACATATGGTTGGCATAAAAACTTTCTTATCCAACGGAATTTTTTCCTTTTTTATACTTCTATGGACTATTATTTCTATCGTCCTCATTGCACTTCTTTACAAACGTTCTAATAAATCCGTCATACTCTTAACCGGGACATTATTGGGTAGTATCATATTTATGCTTGGTGCCCACAGTTATTTTTCCGGGCTTCCAGGAGCCCTCAGGCTTCTTCCTACAACATCTTACCTGGATATCGAAAACATGATATTCCAGGTAAATAGTCAAATACGCGTGCCATTTTCAATTTCTACCATATTTACAATTCTCTACTTCGTCCTTCTGTCTATTGTAATTATGCTAAAGAAAGCTGCATTAAGAAAATGGTCGATATGGCTGGGTTTAATAATTTTCATCCTCTGTGTGCCTATACATTCCTATATGAGATATTCAATGAACCTGAAATTATTGGGAGCTTTTGGGAAAATGACCACAACCCTGAATCAAATCCCAACATTTTTCTATCCTTTTGTCAAAACGGGAAGAATTATTTTACTCACATCGATTCTTCTCAGCGTTGTTTATCTCCTCGTAGCAATTCTCCTGACAATCCGTAAGAAAAAGAAATCCGCACCTCAGGAAAATACATCATCCACAGAATAACTCGGGAAAACACCGCTTTAACTACGTTCAATCCTCCAAAATAAATCTCACCGGGAAAAAATACCATACTGCAACTGGTTTGCCTTCTCTTTTCGCAGGAGAAAATACAGAATGTTTAACTGCTTCAATAGCCAGGCTGTCGAAAACAGGGGATAAAGACTTTGCAACCTCCACATCCTGAACCATCCCGTCCCTTCCAATCAAAAGCCTTAAAGACACAATTCCCTGTGTGTCTTTTTCCCTTTCTGCTTCTGGATATGCAGGAACAACTGTGGTTATGGTTCTTGGGGGCACATCGAAAAATTTTAAAAGGTGCGCCCTATCAGTTTTCGCAGACGAAGAAACGGCATAGTAATCTATCTCTTCGCCAATTGCATCGTATCCTTTGATACAGACTTCATTTTCCCCTTTATCATAGTAAAAACTTACGCTACCTGCTTTTCCCGCTTTTTCGCTAACAAAAGCATCTTGTTTACCTGTCACTGGATTTCTTATGCTATCCAAGGAAGCCCCGCGAACCATTTCCAGATTTACGGGTAGACTACCCTCCTTGGTCCTATACTCGACTACCTCTTCGGTTAAAGCTATAATATTCAATCTAACTGCTCTCGTAATATCGCGCCAGTGATATTTTACCCAGAATTCGTTACACTTCACCTTCCACTCGACCTTGCTACCGGAAATATCCTTCACAAGAGTCATCACTCCGGGAACAAGCTCGCCTTTCTCGTTCCTGCTATAGTAAACAAGTTCTTTCCCGTCCTTAAGAAAAAGAAAGACCTGAAAAGTGGCTTTCTCATTACTAATTTCCGACTCTTTTGCAATCACTTTGTCCATAAATCTCAAACTAACAACGTTAGTGAAATCAAGAAGATAAGGATCGATATCACCAACACACAGGGAACCAGCCTTCTCATAGGAACCCTCATTAAGAAGATTGAAGAATCTTATGAGAACCTGCATTTGCTCATCCTCATTCTTTTTGCAATCAAAAAAAACGGTGGATAGAACAAAACAAAATAAAATTACGGTGAGCCTGCTCGATAGAAACTTATGAACCTTTCTTTCTTGATATTTCCGCAATTACCCTCCTGAAATTATCTATAAAATTTACCCTGCTGAACTTAAGCGCAACTTTTCTGACTGCATTCGGGTGAAAATCCTCAGAATTGAAATTAAGAACTGCTTTCATCAATGATTCCGTGCTCTGAGGATAGAAAAAAACGCCGTTCTTACCTTCATCAATGGTTTCTGTTGCCCCTCCTGCTCCATAAGCAATTACTGGTGTTCCGCAAGCACTTGCTTCAAGTGGAACGATTCCAAAATCCTCGAATGTCGGAAAAATTACTGCTTTTGCTCTTCTGTAGAAACTTCTTATTTCTTCATCTTTCCGCTTTCCAAGAAATTGAATGTTACGATTTGCCTTCCTCTCAAGTGCTCCTCTGAGTGAACCTTCTCCGATAATCAGCAAAGGTAGTTTTGCTTCGTTAAAGACATTAACCACGAGGTCAATCCTTTTATATGGACGCAATCTTGAAACAACGAGAAAAAAATCTTCCTTCTTTATCCTCCTATCAGGAGTGAAAAATTCGGTATCAACTGGAGGATATATTATCAAAGGATTTATTCCATAGAATTTCTCTATTCTTTTTTTTACGGTATTCGATATCGTAACAACCATGTCGGATCTTCTGCTCGTGCCTTCATCCCATCGCCTTACAAAATGGAGACCCAAAAATAGCAAAATCTTGATAAATCCCTTTCTTGCCTTTACTAATGGTTGATAGGAATTCCAGGCAAATCGCATTGGATTCAGCATATAATTTATGTGGACAGTTCCGGGCAGCGTTATTACACCTTTTGACCAGGCACTGGAAATAGAAATAACCAGGTCAAAATCAGCCATATCGAAGCTTTCAATTGCTAAAGGCATTAGAAAAAAGTAATTTTCGTAATGTTTCCTTATAAATGGGAATTTCCTTAAAAAACTTTCTCTGATATCCCATTCCCTATAATGAACAGGCATTCTTGCGCGATCATAAAACAGTGTGTAAACGGGAGCATCCGGGAACATCGAATGAAGAGCCTCCAACACCCTCTCGGCACCTCCGCACTGGTTTAAGTAATCGTGAACAAACGCTACCCTCATAGTAACCTTATATCAAAACTACAAAACATAGTCAAGCGAAAAATGTATTCTCTTTAGCCACGGTTACTACACGTTTAACATATCATCTCAGGTTTAACTAATACAACCAACCAGGTTATCAATTAATGGTCAATACTCATTGGTTAATCGTTATTTGCCTTCGGCGTATATTTGTTTCGCAGTATATTTGCGTTGCGTTATTTGTTGTAAACAATAAATATGGTCTTAGCTTTCAGGTCTGTTGCCTCATCTGTTATTTTCGTAATTTCCATTTTCCTAATTTCGCCTTTCTCTTTTGTATGATTTTCCCAATTTCCATTTTCCCAATTTCGCCTTTCACGGTCTCAGGTCTTTCCTCCCTCGTCCTTCCGAGTGCTTTAAGTCCCCTCTAGTTTCTGTCAATATGAGATTGCCATCCTTCGTTTCACTCAGGACAGGCTTAACTTCTGCATACTCGCAATGACAAGACAAAAGAGTCATTGCGAGTAAACTCTTCTTATTAACTTCCGAAGCAATCCCATTCTTCCTTTCCGCAGACGGGGTGTAGTCCCCTCTAAAAAGAGGGGTGTCATATACCGAATGGTATATGACGGGGTGTAGTCCCCTCTAAAAAGAGGGGTGTCATATACCGAATGGTATGTGACGGGGTGTGTTAGTCTGCCTAAGAATCTCATAAACAAGTTATTTATTTCACAGCCGAACGCGTTTGTTTCAGGATATTCTCAACACTCTCTAACAGTCTTGGAAAATCGAATTTCTCCTTAACATATTCTTGAGCGCTGCGAGCTATCTCTTGATACAATTTATCATTTTCTAGCAATTTTGAAATATTCTTGACAATTTTATCCCTATCGAAAGGAGGTACAAGCATAGCCATATTGTCATGAAGAATTTCCTTTGTTGCTCCCATATTGAAAGCAACCACTGGCGTTCCAGCAGCCATCGATTCGATAAGAACTCTTCCAAAAGGTTCGGGTTCCTGTGGAGTATGTAGCAAAATATCTAAATCGGACATAATGCCAGGAATGTCCCATCTATACCCTGTAAAAACACATCTTGCTTCGAGACCCAGTTCTTTTACAAGTTCTTTTATCTGTTCTTCGTACCTATCTTCTTTAAACAAGGACTTACCTATGATAAAGAAATATAGGTTCGGAAATTTAGGAGAGAGTTCTTTTGCTGCATATATAAGATTTTCCTGCCCTTTCCATCTTGCAATCTGCCCAATTGAAGCGACAATTCTTGAATTCTTTAGAAGTTTGAATTCCTTTCTTAAGTCTGTTTTAGACCTTTTTGCCGCCCTTATAAAATCATCTATATCAATAGCATTGTAAATAACCTCGATTCTACTACTCGTTCTTCCAAGTGTCTCGAATTGCTCTGCAACCGCTTTCGAAATTGCTATGATACGACTAACGAGATGATTTCCCAGAATTCTAACAATACTATGCGCAATGCCCGGGTTTAGAATGTCCCTGAAATGCCATACAACGGGTATGTCGGAAAGAAAACCAGCGATGAGACCATAAAGATGGGCTTTCTGACTATTTGTGTAGATTACATCAATGCTTTTTCTCTTCACAAAACAGGTGAGTCGGAAAATTACAGCAAGACTCGCAGCAAACGACAAAAACAGGAAAAACATTCCAGTTCTGCTGCGTTTTCTTGATAAAATGAACCCGGGAATATGGATAATCTCCGATTCTATACCAAGCACAGATGCTTTTTCTTGCAGAATCCCCAACTCGGGTGTCACAAGAAATGGGTAAAACCTCGTTCTATCGAGCTTTTCAAGGATAAGAAGCAAACTCCTTTCCCCTCCACTCAACTTTGCAGTATGGTCGAAAAAAAGCACCCTCTTCCTTCTCAAATCTATCTATCCCTTCTTTTGCTCATTGACTAACTGAATTTTTGAGTCTTTCTGTCTTCTGTTTTGGCTTTGCTGTGCCATTTTCCTAATTTCCAGTTTCCTAATTTCGCCTTTCACGGTCTTCGGTCTCAGGTCTGATTTTCCCAATTTCCATTTTCTGTCAATATGAGATTCCCATTCTTCCTTTCTGCAGACGGGGTGTAGTCCCCTCTAATAAGAGGGGTGTCATATACCGAATGGTATATGACGGGGTGTGTAGTCTACCGAAGAATCTCATAAACAAGTTATTTGTTTCACAGCGCAGAATTTAGTTCACAGCACACAGTGCGTTTTCGCAAAACAAAGATTATACAATTTCAGCAAGGATGTCAACAAAAAACACAACAAAAAACCTTACCATTTATGAGAATGGTAAGGTACATTTACTAAATCTATCTTAAACGGTCGATTAACTATTCTTCATTTTTCTCAAACACCCCTTTTCGCCATAAACAATTCCACCTGCAGGAATATTTTCGACAACGGTGGTTCCAATTCCAACCATTGCATTTTCCCCTATCACCACGCCACACAAAATTGTACTTCCTGCACCTATTGATGCCCTCTTCTTAATTGTAGTTTTAACTATATTATAATCGGTAATAAGAGAACCATCGGAATGAACGGAATATGGATAAATGTCATTGGTAAATGTAACCGATGGTCCTATGAAAACCTCATCTTCTATTTCGACTCCTTCGGGAATAAAAACAAAAGGTTCAATCTTTACCCTTGAACCAATTACAACATCTTTCCTTATCTCAACAAAAGAACCAATCTTTGACTCCGCTCCAATCTTTGCTCCATATATATTCACATTACTCCAGATAGTTACATCCTTTCCCATACAAGTATCCGAAATAATGATGTTATAGTCTGGTATGCATATGCTAACCGGTTTATCTTCCCTGCATTCGTATATCTTACCTCTTACGAAAATACTCACCTCTTATGTTCCTCCTTCTTTTAACCACAGATACTTAGTTTACGCAGTTTACATAGTTTACTGAGTTTGCACAGCTGACTTAGCCATTTGGTCCATCTAGTCTATTTAGTCTGTTTGGTCCTCTTACAGCGACAAGGTTCGTTTTACAGTACGAAGTGCGTTAGTTTCTTGTCTTTCTTCTTGTGCTCTTGTGACTTGTGCTCTTGTGACTTGTGCGCTTGTGTTCTTCATTCTTCGTGCTTTGTTCTTTGTTCTCCGCTTCTCCGATACTCCGTCACACCGATACTCCGACACTGTTTGTTCCCTCTCTACCCCCCTATTTCAACCAATCCACCTGTATTAAAGAGAGATTTCTCTGCTGCCGTCAAAACCTTAACTACATTCAAACCATTAACTCCATCGGAACGAGGTGTCTTTCCGGACTCTACACATTCACAGAAATGAGCAACCTCGTTTGCAAGTGGTTCCGAAGCCTCTATTCTGGGAATCACAATATCACCAACTCTGTAACTCAAATTGAACTCACCAAAACTCTCGGGGTTTACAATATCTACCCCCTTATCGAAAACTCTCACTTTCTCAAGATTGTCTGTATCATCGTAAAGTATCATCTTCTTTTCTCCAACAATGGTAGTTCTTCGCAATTTACTCGGAGCAAGCCAGCTTGTCTCAACATGCGCAATTGTTCCAGATGCAAATATCAAATTTATAAAGGCAACATCAGGAATACCCTTTTGCACATAATCGTAGCCAACGCAAGATACCTTAATGGGCACCTCGTCGAGCCAGTAAGAAATTATCGAAAAATCGTGTGGAGCAAGATCAAAAACCACGCTTACATCCTTTTGATGAATGCCAAGGTTAACTCTCGATGAACTAATATAATAAACCTTTCCAATTCCGTCATTCTCAATTATATCCTTTATCTTCAAAACAGGTGGACTATACAGAAAAGTGTGACCAACCATCAAGGTAACACCTTTTTTCGCCGCCAAATTTACAAGTTTTTCTGACTTCTCCACCGTATTCGACATCGGTTTTTCAACAAAAACACTCTTTCCACTCTCGATAGCCTTCCTTGCTAAATCATAATGACTGTTGACATTTGTTGACACTACAACAGCATTCAGAGTTTCGTCATCTATTATCTCATCGAAATTTTCAACAGTCTTAACACCAGGATAGAGTTCCGACATTTTATTCAACTTCTCCCTGTCTACATCACAAATTACATCAAGGGAACTTCTCTTGGAAACCATGAAATTTCTTACCAAATTCTTACCCCAGTATCCAGCTCCCACCAAACCTACATTAATCATACTCCTCTCCTTATTTTTAGCCCAAGCTTACTGCACGCTTAAACATATCATCTCAAGTTTAACTAATCCAACCAACCAAGTTATCAGTTAATGGTCAATACTCATTAGTTAATCGTTATTTTTCTTCCGCGTATATTTGCTTTGCGTTATTTGTTGTAAACAATAAATACACTACAAATATACTACTGAATATACCATGAATTACACATCTCTGCAGTCAATTTCCAATTTCCTAATTTCGCTTTTCACGGTCTTCGGTCTTATGTCTTCTGTCTTATGTCTTGTTTAGTTTTTTTAGTCTGTTTGTTTTTCATACAGCGCAGAGTTAGTTTCACAGCGATAGCGATTATTTCACAGTACGAAGTGCGTTTGTTTACAGCGTAACGTTTATTTGCCTTTGCGAAGCAACCGTCCTTTCGCTACTCTGCACCAACAGATGTAAGAATCCTGGGAATCGTTTTCAGACAAAGATATAGATTAAGTAAAATGCTTCTGTTTTTCACATAGTAAAGATCAAGAAAAACTGATTTGTCAAACGGAAGACTGCTCCTTCCAAAAACCTGCCAGGCTCCGGTAATACCGGGCTTAATCTTCATCCTATCTTTGTGCCAGTCTTCGTACATTTCAACTTCGTATGAAATAGGCGGTCTGGGTCCAACAATACTCATATCACCCTTCAGTACATTGAAGAACTGAGGCATTTCATCAAAACTGGTTTTCCTTAAAAATCTTCCAAACCGTGTAATTCTCTTGTCATCGTCTGTTTTGAAAATCTCCCCACCTTTACGCTTACCCTTAATCAATGTTTTCATATAACTCTCATGGGTTCTGTTCACATTGCCGTTTTTCATCGACCTAAACTTAAGAAATATAAAAGGTTTCCCATCCTTTCCAATTCGCTCTTGTTTGAATAAAATCGGACTACCGGATTCAATCCTTATAATCAACGCAGAAACGAGCATTGGAATACCAAAAACAGAAATAGCCAATAGGCTACCTATAATGTCAAATATTCTGATGATTAGCTCGGATAATTTGCTCGAATTCCTGCGGGAGAATTCCCATATAGGTTTTCCATCGATTCTTGCCCAGGAAAATTCCATTCTCAAATTTTTAAATGCGGGTATTACTGCTTCAACAAGAGGATACTCGTCCAGTTCATTTCTTATCCTCTTGTATACATCGCCAAGTTTAGAACAGTGACACCAGACAAAAGCAGTATCTGTACATTCTTCTGTTTCCTTGTCACAGTATCTGAATCCGTGAATTGGTTGAGATAGAAATCTTCTTATATAATTTTTTTGACTCTGCTTTGAAGCGCTGACCTCCACACTCCTCCTTCTCCTGTTATTTCCAAACCATTTTTCGAACGCAAATGGAGCAAGTAAGAAACGTAACAGAATATTAAACGTTAAGAAATAGACAAGAAATATCAAAATCACAATGCGCGACAGTTCAAGCATCTCCAATTTCGTGAAAAATGTCATCAATATATAAAAGATGACTACATAGAAAGATGAAAGTACGGTATTTAGGAATATCTTTGTTTGGTTCACATACCTCTTTCTGTCATATAAGTTCTGGTAAAGAAAAATACAGAATGTAATGACACAAAGAAAACCAAAGGTATACCAGAAGGATGAATTATGACATCCTCCATATCTCGACAACATTGAGAAATGAAAGGCGAAGAATACACTTATTAAGTCAAGTACAACCAGAAAGAACATTCAAGAACCTTCCTTTTTATATAGTCAAATCACTATCTGGCAAAAAGCATTTTATTATGGTGCAAAAAGCGTGCCACAGAAGCACTATTCATAAACCCTTATATTAAAGAATATAGAAATAACCGAATTCTCTTTAATGCAAAAACAGTGTCCATCCTCTGAACATAATGTTCAGAATCTGAACACATAAATCAGTAACCAAGGAATTCAGTAATTGAGTAATTGACTAATTAGTAGCTTCCCTTTTCCTTTCAGATTTTCTTAATTTCTACTTTCGTATTTTCGTCTTTCTCTTTTGTGCTATTTTCGTAATTTCCATTTTCGTAATTTTGTCCTTCTCTTTTGTCTGTTTTCCTAATTTCCAATTTCGTAATTTCGCCTTTCACGGTCTTTTTAGTTTTTTTAGTTTGTTTAGTTTATTTGGTCTTTTTAGTTTATTTGGTTTGTTTAGTTTGTTTGGTTTTCGTGTCATTGCGAAAAAACTTTCATTTCCACTGTTGAAGCAATCTCATTTTCGCAATTTCCATTTTCGTAATTTCGCCTTTCATGTTCTTCCGTCTCATGTCTTTCCCGCCTTGTCATTCTGAATAATACGTCCCATATTGAACCCTGGAAGAATCTGCTACAAGAGGTGTCATTCCTGCAACAGCAGGAATCCAGTTGGGTCGTGAAGAATTTCGCCTTTCACGGTCTCTGGTCTTTGGTCTGTTGCCTCATCTGTTATTTTCCTAATTTCGTCCTTCTCTTTTGTGCTATTTTCCCAATTTCCATTTTCGTAATTTCGCCTTTCATGTTCTCTGGTCTTCGCTCTGTCTCTCCGATGCCCACCTCACAAGTCCCCCGTCCCGCAGGGACTCATACCGTGCTGAAAGCACCAAAACCGTTTGCAAGAACCCATACCGTTGCCAAACAACAATTCTGCCCTCTTCACTTTTCTCCCTTCCCCCCGCGTGCACTAACGAACTCGTTCACTTTTTGTGCGACATAAGCAATTTCTTCTTGCCTGAGTTCCGGGAACATAGGCAGCGAAAGGATCTCCCTTGAAACCTTTTCGGCTATCGGAAAATCACCTTCCTTGTAGCCCAGGTGTTGATAAGCCTGCTGCATGTGTAATGGAATAGGGTAATGGATTCCTGTACCAATGCCCTGGTTTTTTAGATATTTCTGCAACTCATCCCTATTCTTTACTCTTATCACATAGAGATGATATATATGTCCTGCATAATCCATCTCCTGAGGAATTATTACACCCTCGATATCCTTAAACAACTCATTGTAAGCCATAGCATTCACCTGACGGTTTTTATTCCACTCACTAAGGAATTCAAGTTTCACGTTAAGAATTGCGCCTTGAAAACCGCTCATCTTCGAGTTCCAGCCAAGAATATGGTGATAATATTTCTTCATTTGCCCGTGATTGATAAGCATACGAACCTTGTCTGCAAACCCCTCATCATCGGTCACAACAGCACCACCATTCCCATATGAACCAAGATTCTTACTTGGATAGAAACTGAAAGCGGAGATATTCCCGAAATTACCTGCCTTTTTGAAATGCTCACCCTCTTTGTATAGTGCACCATGTGCCTGTGCTGCGTCTTCGACAACGTAAATCCCATACTTATTTGCAATTTCCATTATACCCTTCATTTCCGCCATCTGACCGAAAAGATGAACGGGAAGTATTGCTCTTAACCTTCTCTTCGTTTTACCATCTATATAGGATTTTGTTCTCCCATGCCAGCGGCAATTCGCTTCAATATACTTACTAACCTGCTCAACTGAGATATTATACGAAGCTTCATCGATATCCATAAATACCGGTTTTGCTCCTGTAAGACTTATGGCTTCCGCGGTCGCAATAAATGTATTTGTACTGGTTATTACCTCATCATTACTCCCAATACCCAGTGCCTTGAGCGCAAGATAAACTGCTGTGGTTCCGCTTGATACACCTACTGCAAACCTTGTATTACAAAAGCTTGCAAATCCTTTTTCGAACTTCTTCACATAAGGTCCATCCACGAACCACCCGCTTTCAAGCACTTCCTGGATTGATAAATTTATTCTGCTGCTAAGTACTTCATATTGTCTTTTTAAGTCAAAAAATGGAACTTCCATAATTCCCCCTTTCCTTTTTCTTCTCAAATTAACGTATATCCTTCATCTCATACTTTCAAATTTAGCCTTTCATGGCCTCTGGTCTTATATCTCATTCGGAGCGTCTATATCGTCTAAAGCCGGAAGCGTTTAATGCCTTTTCTTCGATACCCGCCTTCCACACTTTTTCACTTTTGCGCAAAAGTGGAATTATTTTTTCTTTGCTCGATACCTTTTTATAATCTCAATTATTGGTTTGTTGTAAGGATGCTCACCAGGATTATTCAATTGATATAGAACACGGCTATTCTTCCTTCTGCTTTTTACCATATATACCCGTTCCAATATCTTCAGGTTCCTACAGCAGGTAGCAAGAGGAATTTTCAGCGTTGTTGCAATATCCTCTATATACATCTCTCCCCTATCAAGCAATAACTCAACAAGTTTCATTCGCCTTTCATTTGCAACACCCTTAAATAACTGTAAAATATAATCCATATCAATATTTTGGTTTTACACACTTTTCCACTTTTGCGCAAAAGTGAAATGCAGTTTTACTATTCATAAAACCTTTTTTCTATTAAGTCAAGCACTTTATGTTTTCTTTCAAAAAAATTACACTCTTTATTTTACGCTACTTAGGTTAATTCTACACGATTATTACTGCTTGACCAAACCATGATCAAAAAATTAGATGTAATAGGGAATTTCTCTTGTAACACTTTTCCACTTTTGCGCAAAAGTGAAATTCCGTTTTTTTCATTCTTCTCTTATGCGAATAATCAGATGAATATTATTTTCTATACGGTTACGTTATTTGAAATGTGAAGACCTGACCCCTTGATTTTCAGTGGGAGTTGAGGAGGTAATCAATGAAGAATGATTTGAGATTGGTGAAATGCAGTTGCTGTGGCTTGTGTTTTTTCAAATTTTTAAGAACCCTGCTGTATTGATTATCTTTATTCCTTTAATTTCTTTTATGTCAAGAAGATGTCTATCCCCAGTTATTATGTAATCTGCTTTACCGTCAATTGCACATTCTAAAACTCTATTATCGGCATCATCCTTACAAACAGAAATTCTGCTTTTTGTGGTAATAATTTCTGCTAAATCTTTAAGATGTTTTACGATGACATTTGCTTCTCTTTTACCTATCTTAAAGGGCTTATTTTTTGCGGTTAATACATCCATCAATTCATTTAACAAGAATTCGGAAGTTAAAAAAGTAATGTATCCTTTTCTTGCACTATTTAATATCTTCTTAGGTTTACCTGCCCAAAATATGGCAGAAATTACAACATTCGTATCAATAACAATCCGCATTCTATTAGCTCTGGCGATACGCTGATACTATACCAGATATATCTTTCTCGGTTAGCTTAGAAAATCCTTTTTCCTTTGCCAAATTTAGAGCCCATTCGTCAAATTCAACCCACCCTTTTTGTCTTTCTTTTTGCTTCAAGAACTCTATAAAGTTCAAGACCTCCCGAATCAATTCTGGTGGAAGTTTTTCAATTTCCTTTCTTATATATTTCTTTTCTCTTGTTATGGTTGCCATTGTTTCCTCCTCTTTAGCTATATAATATACTAAACTTCACAAAAAGTCAAGAATTTTTAGTTTTATGTTTCATTCACTTTTCCACTTTTGCGCAAAAGTGAAGTTGTGTTTTTGCATTCTTCGGTTATTCGCATAACCGGATGAGGATTTATTTTACCACTCAGCGAACAATATATTTTCATGCTGACCTATATAGCACAATTTCATCAAATTCACAAGACTTTTTAAAGCATTGTCCTCCAGAACTATAATAGCACTCAGAAGTTGTACATTCTTCGGTTATTCGCATAACCGAAGAATGTCAACGGAACAATGAATAGTAGACTTCCTCGGTCTGGGATACGATATTGTCCCAGTTATATTCTTTCTTTACCCTTTCCCTTGCCTTTGCACCGAGTCCCTGACACAATTCCAGATTGGCAAGGGCAAATTTGATTTTTGCAGCAAGGTCGTCAATATCTTTATTTCGAAATGGAATCCCGACGCCATCGGCAGCCTCTGCGTTTTCCGGAATATCCGAATATATGACGCACTTTCCATAACTCACCGCTCAAGAAGTGTTATAGCCACTCCTTGGTAGTTTTGCGAATTTCGAACACAATTCCACTTTTTCGCAAAAGTGAAATTCCGTTTTTACATTCTTCGGTTATTCGCATAACCGGATGAAGATTATTTTCCATTTGCTTACCTTATGTCAAATGTTGAGCCAACGGTATCGAATCATATGAGATGACGTGACCCCGATTTTCTTAGGATTTTCACAATCCTCTCTGCTGTTTGACCATCCCATAGCATAGGAATTTTACCCTTTCTATTATTACTCTGCAAGATATTCTCTGCACTCTTTATAATATCTTTACCTGACTTACATAGCACATTAGTCCCTATATCTATGGTAATAGGACGTTCTGTATTCTCTCTCAAGGTCAAGCAAGGAATATGAAGATACGTAGTCTCTTCCTGCATTCCACCTGAATCTGTAAGCACTGCTTCAGAATAGTATTCCAGACTCAGAAAATCAATGTAACCAACAGGCGTAATCGGTATAAAATTATCCCCGCCTGAAACCCAAGGAAACTCTTTTTCCAATTTAAATTCACTTATCATCTTTTTTGTCCTCGGGTGCATTGAAAATATCACGGTTCTGCGCTTCCTTATAAAATCCAGAGCAGTCAATATATCATGGAACTTTTCCCTGGTATCCACATTAGATGGTCTGTGAAGGGTTAATAACCAGTATTTCTTCTCTCTGACACCAAACTTCTTAAAGTATCTCCTCTGCTTAGCTTTTTTTAGATAGCTAACAAGGGAATCGATCATTATGTTTCCAACAAATAAAACCTTATCGCCATGTATACCCTCCTGTTTGAGATTAAGACCTGCATCCTCAGAGGGAGTAAAAAGATAATCAGCGACTGCATCTGTAAGCACCCTGTTGATCTCCTCTGGCATTGTTCTATCATAACTTCTCAAACCTGCTTCAATATGCGCAAGAGGAATATGTGATTTGCTTGCAACCAGAGCAGTAGCAATAGTCGAATTCACATCACCAAAAACAGCAACAAGGGATGGCTTAACCTTCATCAATACCTTTTCCAGTTCGATCATTATCTTGCCTGTTTGCTCACCATGGTTCCCTGAACCTATTCCGAGATCAATATCCGGTGCTTCCAGTTCAAAATCTTCAAAAAATGCTTTTGAAAGCTCATAATCATAATGCTGACCCGTATGTATCAACACATTAGATATCCCTTGCTTATTTAATGCCTTTTGCAGAGGAGCAGCCTTGACAAAATTAGGCCTCGCTCCAACAACCAGCACAATAGGTTTATCTAACATAATAAGTTTTATGGAAAAATTGTTGCCTATTATGAAATATTTACAGGATAGACGTTTCTTTTACAGAAGAAAAGTTTATTACCTTATTAACCACTTTTTCACTTTTGCGCAAAAGTGAAAAAGTGTTATGTCTGGGAAAGGATATGATTTATGAAGTAATCTTTGAGGTTGGTAGAGTTTAATCCTGATAATTTCTTCTTTTTTGGGATCCTGATTTTGTGAATGTCATCTTTGGAGTGGATGAAGTGGAGTAATCCTTTTTGCTCAAGAGACTGATCCACCTCTCCTTTTCTGTGAGACAGGCTGTAGCTCGGTGTTTACTGCTCATTTATCTTATTCAGCAATATCTCAAATGCTCTTGGATTTATGATTTCTATTCCTTCATATACATCGAGTACTAATAAATCATTGTCTCCTGTAACTATATAATCAACACCGGCAGCCTTAGCTCCAGCAATTATATTATCATCATCTTTATCACGACAAACCTTTGCTACCTCTATTCCAAACTTTTCAGGTGTAACACTTTCGCTAATTTCCTCTATAAGTGAGAATATCTCCTCCATCTCAACTTTTGATAATGAAAGTTTCCTTTTTAGGTTTTGCTGTAATTCCTTTAGAATATAAGGACAGGTATAAAGTTGAAAATCACCCAGATTTACTCTGGTTAGTAGCTTTGCGCACAGACCTTCTGTTGCGAAGGCAGCAAATAGAACATTTGTATCAAATAAAACCTTCAAGAAATTATCTTGAATACATCTTCATCTTTTACTAATTTTTTTACTTTTGCTTTTGTAGTTATAGCGCTTCTAACTGTCTTAAATCTCTCCTCCCAAAGATAAGCTCTCAGAGCTTCTTTTATTAATTCACTTTTTGATTTTCCAGTATTTTTAGCAACCTTATAAAGATCTGCAACCATCTTATCGGGAAGTTTTATAGTAACAGTATTCCTCATTTTCGCCTCCTAATTATTCTATTTTACTATAACACGTTCATGGAGATTGTCAAGGGTCAAATTTAATTTCATCTGTTAATAAATTACTTGCAGCGTCACTATTTGTTTTACCCCGTTAGAAAATTATATGAGATGACCTTGTCCACCGAAGCCTTGGCGTAGGTGGATTGCTGCAGTTTGATTGGTGTAAGAGGGTTACCCTCCTTCCCAATCTTCTTCCCGGTTTTTCTACATAAAAAGTAGCCTGTCCCCCTTTTTCTATCTGAATAATGAATGGTAGACTTCCTCGGTCTGGTCGACAATCCTATCCCAGTTATATTCCTTCTTTACCCTCTCCTTTGCCTTTGCACCGAGTTCTTTACACAATTCCGGGTTGGCAAGAGCAAATCTCATTTTTTCCGCCAGGTCTTCAATATCTTTATTTCTGAATGCAATTCCGACACCTTCAGCAACTTCTGCATTTTCCGGAATATCGGAATATATGACACATTTTCCATAACTCATAGCCTCAAGAAGTGTTATTGCCAAACCTTCAATCTCTGAGGGCATAACGAAGCAATATGCATTCGAATAAAGCTGTGTCAATTCTTCGCCATAGCGATAACCCAGGAAGATAGTTTGCTTGTTTGCTTTTTGTCTCAATCTTTCAAAATACTCATCTGAATAGGAACTTCCACCTGCGAATACCAGTTTTTTATCTGTATTTACCTTCATATACGCTTCTACCAGTGTGTCACATCCTTTGGTTGGAATAATTCTCCCCACAAATAGAAAATATCCGTTTTTTGCTAAACCTAATTTACCTAAGGAAGAAGACCCATTAACAGATTGAATGTCAATTCCATTTGGTATATAAGTTGCATCACAGTTATATTTATTTCTGTAATATTTTTTCAATGTTTTAGATACCGCTACTCTCTTGTTCGGAAACAAAACGAAGCTGCGCTCTGCCATCATTGATAATTTCTTTGCGATTTTTCCCCATTTCTGTCTGCGGTAAGCCTGACCATGTGAGGTTACAACAACCTTTGTATTCATCCTTGGAATGAATGACAAAATAGAAGGGTCCACACTATGGATGTGAATAATATCTACATTCTTATCCATCAGATTCAATAGGGAAAAGAATGTATGAGAAATCATCTCAGTATGTTTCTCGGGTATTGCTGGCGTGGAAATCACTTTCATTCCTTTATATATGCCTCTAAAATTGTTATAGTTCCATCGAGTATAACATATTATATTGTGTCCTTTTTTTGCCAGCCGAGCCCCTAATTCCTCAACATGCTTTTCCACACCTCCATATTTTGCGGGTATGCCTTTTAATCCAACGAATGCTATCTTAAATTTCCGCATCTATTTCTCTTCCAAAGACTATTTTAACCTTGTTTTTCATTACCCAGGATACAGGCTTCCGTAGATTTTTACGCATCGCAGGAACGGATGAGCCAGCCATCCAACAACCCTGCTTACAATTTCTCACTAATTCTCTCACCTTTTCAGCCTTTTCGCTTTGCCAAATGTCGTCAAATGCCTGAGTATTTAAATCACCCATTACCCAGGGTTCTGGTGAACCATTGCAGGCTAATACCTTACCCCACGGGTCAACAAAAAATGAA
>Ga0307438_1000443_pt1 | contig 32190 bp, 39 predicted proteins | sample SalMarWE160110MG_FD_202144 | JGI IMG/M metagenome (GOLD analysis project Ga0307438, IMG submission 202144) | Salt marsh sediment microbial communities from the Plum Island Ecosystem LTER, Massachusetts, United States - WE1603-110 | ecosystem: Environmental > Aquatic > Marine > Intertidal zone >... | reverse complement strand
ACCAAGTATATCATTCACAAAGCTGTCAGCAAAATTAATCCAGTCAATGTCGGGATATGCTGCTTTATGGGCATTAAAGTTACCTGTAGCTCCGCCAAATTTAGCGGAATAGGGTATCTGACTGAAGTATTTTGATTGTTCATCGATCCTTGCGATAAAAACTGAGATCTCTTTCCCAAGACGTGTAGGGGAAGCCGGTTGCCCATGTGTCCTGGCCAGCATCGGAATATCTTTCCACTGGTCAGCCAGGTTAGCCAGTGTTTCCCTTATTTCAAAGAGCATGGGGAAGTATAGATCGGCAAGAGCATCTTTTAAAGATAATGGTATTGCAGTATTATTGATATCCTGCGATGTCAGACCAAAGTGAACAAACTCACTCCACCTCCCCCAGCCAGACTGAAAGAACTTTTCCTTCAGATAATATTCCACGGCTTTCACATCGTGATTGGTTATTTTCTCCGTTTCTTTAATCCTTTCTGCATCCTTCAGATTAAATTCTTCATAGAAAGAACGGATAGCCGGATAATTTTCTTTTCTGAAATCTTTCAACTGAGGAAGGGGTATATCACACAAAGCAATGAAATACTCAATTTCAACCAGCAACCGGTATCTGATCAGTCCGAATTCGGAAAAGTATATATCAAGCTCATCAACTTTTTGTCTGTATCTCCCGTCCAATGGTGAAACAGCCGTTAGAAAATTTAGTTCCATCGTTTACCTTTTTGAGTTTTCATTTGTTATATGACATATACAATGCAATACAAAAGTACTATTTTAGAGATTGTAAAAAAATGAAATTAAGTTACAGGCAATGGTACAGGGAAAAATAAAGGATAAACAGGTAAAAATAAGAGTTTCAGCAGTAAGATATGCAAACACTTATCCTTTCATTTATGGTATGACCGAATCAGGATTTGACAGGAAGATCGTTCTGGAAACAGATCATCCGGCTGACTGTGCGGCTAAACTTGCCAATGGCAGTGTTGATATCGGACTCATACCAGTAGCGGCCTTGCCGATGATCAGACATTACAAAATAATTACTGACTTTTGTCTGGGTGCATATGGAAAAGTAAGGACTGTTTTGCTCTTAAGTAATTGTCCTTTTGAAGAAATCAAAACTGTTAACCTCGACTACAGGTCAATATCGTCAGGTACTCTTGCAAAAATACTGGCAAAGAATTCATGGAACAGAAAATTTGTATGGAAAAATACGACTGAAAAATTTGACTTTACAAATATAGCAGACGATCATGCTATTGTTCTCATTGGAGATCAGTGTTTTGAGCTTGAAAAAAAATTCAGCTATAAAATCGACCTCGCAGAAGAATGGTATAGATTCTCAGGTCTTCCTTTTGCTTTCGCCTGCTGGACAGCAAACCGGGATCTTGACAATTCTTTTCTGAAAGCGTTTAACAATGCTTTGAAAAGAGGTGTAAGGAATATCCGCGGTGTTGTTATGAAATTTGGCAAAACAGGAGTCATTTCAGGTGATGATCTGATGGATTATTTGACTTTAAACATTGATTATGAGCTCAATGATGATAAAAGAAAAGCTATTGATCTATTTCTAAAGCTAATGGAAAAATTATGAAAGGGCAGGTTATCTATAATAATTATATTATCAGGGATTATCGCAAGAGTGATTATCCGAAGATATCTCATCTATGGGAAATAACTGATATTGGTGGCTATCAACGAGGCGATAATGAAAAGACTATTGCAGACAGTATTAAGCTTGGCGGATGCCTGCTTGTTATTGAAAACAAGGAAACTGGCGACATATGCGGCACTTCATGGATGACATTTGACGGAAGGCGAATTCACATGCATCATTTCGGAATACATTCTGCCTACCAGGGTAACGGGCTCTCAAAAATACTTCTGAAAGAGTCGTTCCGTTATGTAAAAGAAAAAGGTTATCAGGTGAAACTTGAGGTACATTCAGGCAATTATAAAGCGATTAATCTTTATAAAAAATCAGGTTTCGAATACCTTGGTGATTATGATATTTATATAATGAGGAATATATCGAAATTATAATATAGATTTTCAAGTTTGGTTTTTTATGATTAACTTTGAAGAAGGTGGTTGATCGGACATAGTATTAACTGTAAAGTATAGTATCATGGTAAAAACCATAACTTTCAATGAATTACGAAAAATAAAAGACCAGTTACCCTCCGGAAGTATGAAAAAGATTGCACAGAAACTTGACATGAATGAAGAAACCGTCAGAAACTACTTCGGAGGGACAAATTTCGACAAGGGACAGAGTGTAGGTATTCATTATGAGCAGGGACCTGATGGCGGTATAGTCAAGTTCGATGATACAACTATCCTTGAGATGGCCATAAAAATGATCAACTATTAACAGGAATTCTGACTGCCTTCTCAAAAGCAAAAGGCTGGTACTTTTGCTTTTTTTTTTGAAATGAAAGATGGACATGAAGGGATTATTTGTCAGTTGTTACCTGATGCGATGAGATCATTAGAATTAGAGTTTATCGGTTTGCCTTGCATTAATCAAACAAATAAAGTTGGCGGTCTTCAGTATCTTCAGTTTCGAGGTTTGAAATGCTCACTCCAAGAAGTCTGATATTTGATCCTTCAAGGTTAAGCGACTTTCGTATTTCTGTTACTCCTTTGTGAAGAGTATTAAAATCAGTAATAAAATTCTTAAGTGTTTTGCTGCGGGTTATCTGCCGGAAATCGGAAAATTTGATCTTCAGAGTGATTGTTCTGCCTGTTGTTCCAGCATGCTCAATACGTTCCATAAGTTCTTTTTCGATCTTGTAAAGCTCAGCAATAATTTCAAAACCTGTAGTAAGATCTTTTTCAAAAGTAAGTTCAGTCCCAATTGATTTACGTTCAGTTTCAGTTTCTACCGGGCGGTTATCTATACCTCTTGCAATATCAAAGTAGAATTTCCCGACTTTGCCGAAATTCCTTAATAAAGCAGGTAAATCCATCTTCTTAAGATCCGAACCCTTATGGATCCCCATCTTATGCATTTTTTCGGCAGTCACTCTACCGATGCCATAAAACTTATCTACAGGCAACTCTTCAATGAATCTCTCAGCATCCTCCGGTGGTATAAGGAACAGACCATCTGGTTTCTTACTGTCTGAAGCAATTTTGGCCAGAAATTTATTAATTGAAATCCCTGCGGATGCTGTAAGTCCGGTTCTCTTTTTTATCTCCTTTTTTATCTCTTTTGCAATGATGGTTGCCGATCCGATATTCTTCTTATTATCTGTGACATCGAGAAATGCTTCGTCTATCGAGAGAGGCTCGACTGCATCGGTATATTCTTTAAAGATCTCAAAGATCTTATCCGACATCTCCTTATATCTGTCAAACCTGTGCCTGACAAATATCAGATCGGGGCATAATCGTTTTGCAGTCACTGAAGGCATGGCAGATCTGACACCAAATCTCCTGGCTTCATAACTTGCTGCTGCTACTACATGCCTTTCACCGCTTCCACCCACAGCTACAGGCTTTCCTCTCAGGTCAGGATTATCAAGCTGTTCGACCGATGCAAAAAAAGCATCCATGTCGATATGAATAATTTTTCTCATAAAGAAGTGCATAGAGTACCTAAAGTTAAACGTTAAAAGGCAAAAGGCAAAAGTGTGAAGATTATTTACTTCTTCTTCTATCTCCTCAACCAGCCCTTTTTCCATCTATTTTTTTATATTAGCAAAAAACTAACAATGAAAGTACTTGGAATAAATTGCAGTCCCAGAAAAGGTGGTAATACCGAACTACTCATTAAAGAAGTCCTTAAATCATTGGAAAACAACGGAATAAAAACTGAATTCTTTCAGATTGGAGGCAAAGAAGTTAATGGTTGCAAGGCATGTATGAAATGCAGGAAGGCTGCGGATGGAAGATGCCACCAGCCCAATGAAGTGCTCAATAAATGTATCAATAAAATGGTAAAAGCTGATGCAATTATTATCGGTTCTCCCACATACTTTTCAGATCTATCAACTGAAGCCAAAGCTCTGATTGATGTTGCAGGTTATGCACTCAGGGGTGCAGGAAATCCCCTGAAGAGGAAACCGGGTGCTGCAGTAATTTCTGTCAGACGTACCGGTGCAATTCATGCATTCGACAGCATCAACCATTTCTTCCTCATTAATGAGATGATCATTCCGGGATCATCATACTGGAACATAGGAACAGGAAGGGAAAAGGGTGATGTTCTAAATGATAAAGAGGGTATGAAAACGATGAGGGTACTTGCTGAGAATCTTACATGGTTGCTGAAAAAAATACAAGATTGATGATAAAACTTCATGAATTGCAGTACTTTATTTACTCCTTATCCATTTAACCAAGCTACTTTTTGCTCAGGTTGATGCTCCTTCCCGATAATATCTCTGTAAAGTTCAGGTCTTCTCGCCTTTATATATCTGTATCCTCCTGCATCGTTAAGTTTTTCAGGAGTCAGTATTGCTGTTACAAAATCATCTCCCAGATACCTGCATTCTGATACAATATCACCAAAGGGGTCAATAATCATTGAACAGCCGTTCTTCAGCTGATCATCGTCCATACCAACCGGATTGGAAAAAACAATATAAATACCATTATCGTAAGCTCTTGCCGGCAGCCATTTCATAAGCCACTCCCTCCCTTTTGGACCATCGAATTCCGATCTCAGTAAATGCTGGTTTTTTCCCCTGTTCTTCCAGAGTTCACGGTTAAAGTAGCCGGCTCCGGGTCTTGAAGAGGGTGTCCCCATTGTAACATGAGGCATGAAAATAACATCAGCTCCAAGCAGTTTTGTAGCTCTTACATTTTCAATTATATTATTATCATAACATGTAAGTATCCCGCATTTCCAGCCTCTCAGATCAAAAACACAATATTCATCACCCGGTGAAAGGTGAGTATTTATAAATGGATGTAATTTCCTGTGTGCGGTTATCAATCCATGTTTATCAGCACATACATAGGTGTTAAAAAGTCTGTTGTTGTTGTCTTTCTCAAACAGTCCAGCCAGTATAGTGATATTGTATTTCCCTGCGATCTGAATAAGCTTCGATACACTTTCCCCTTCAGGAACATACTCTGCCAGTTCCAGCAGTTGTTCCCTTGAGAGTTTGCGGGCGAAGGTATATCCGGTGACCGAACATTCGTGAAAAGCTATAAATCCGGAGCCTTCCATAGCGGCCTTTTCTGCAATAAGCTCTATCACAGACAGGTTATAATCTTTGTCGCCACTCCGGTGTTCAAATTGTGCTGTTGATACTTTAATATTTTCCATGGCAGATAAATAAAAAGGCCGGTATTATTTTACCGGCCCTTAAATTAATCAATTAATCTTTTAATAGTGTTCTCTTTCAACATAGTGTGTATGCAGAAGTTCATGTGCTTTATGGCTGTTTGGTTTACCCAGAAAATCCTTATAGAGAGCAATAATCTCGGGATTTTCATGTGATTTGCGAAGAGCCATGTGCTCATCTTCAGAATAAATTGCTTTAATACGTTTTTCACGTATTTCCATGCTGGTAGGAATTGGCTGACCTCCTCCGCCGATACATCCTCCGGGGCATGCCATTATCTCGATAAAATGATAAGATGCTTTCCCTTTTTTCACAAGCTGCATAATCTTATTTGCATTTGTAAGTCCGTGGGCAATAGCGACTTTGAGTTCTACACCTTCAAGAAATTTCCATTCATCGGTACATCCCTCAATTTTAATTTTTGCTTCTTTTATTCCGTCCATTCCGCGAACAGGAGTTATATTAAGATTATTGAATGGTACTTCTTTTCCTGTTACGATTTCATAAGCCGTTCTAAGTGCAGCTTCCATAACACCGCCGGTAGCACCGAAAATCACACCTGCACCGGTTGAATCTCCCATAATTGAGTCATAAGGCGATGGTTTAAGGACTCTGAAGTCTATGCCGGCCTGCTTTATCATAACTGCAAGTTCTCTTGTTGTAATAACAAAATCAATATCTTTATACCCGCTGGCTCTCATCTCAGGTCTGTCTGCCTCAAATTTCTTTGCGGTACACGGCATAACAGATACTGACACTATTTTTGAAGGATCCAGCTTCCGTTTCTTTGCGAAGTATGTTTTTGCCAGTGCTCCGAACATCTGCTGGGGAGATTTACAGGTTGACAGATTTGACAGATAATCATGATATTTGTGTTCAACGAATTTTATCCATCCGGGTGAACATGAAGTAAACATAGGAATTCTAGTTTTCTTATCTCCTTCAACCAGGACTTTCTTAAGCCTTGTGAGCAATTCTGTTCCCTCTTCCATTATTGTGAGGTCGGCGCTGAAGTCGGTATCGAGTACTGAATCAAAGCCAAGTTGCTTCAAAGCAGTGACCATCTTCCCTGTGACTCTTTCACCCGGATCATATCCGAGGTCTTCTCCCAGTGCTACTCTTACAGCCGGTGCTGTTTGAACAACAACATGCTTGTCCGTATCATAGATTGCATCCCACACCTGGTCGATAGAAGTTTTTTCAACCAGTGCACCTGTCGGGCAACGGGTTACACACTGACCGCAGGCAGTACATACAACATGGCTCATCGGGCGGTCGTGAAATGATGATATTTTCTGTTGCGAACCCTTGTAGGCAACAGCAATGGCTGAAATATATTGAAGTTCAGAACATGTTCTCACGCAACGCTGGCAACGAATGCATTTGCTGTCGTCCTTGATAAAAGCAGGAGATGATATATCGATCGAGTATGGGTGGTCTTCAACAATATCAAGGAATATTGTATCACCGAAAGCAAATTCGTTAGCCAGAGCCTGCAATTCACATTTCGTGTTTTTATAGCATTTTGTACAGTCTGATCTGTGTTCGGAAAGCAGAAGCTCAACAATATGCTTCCTGGCATTCCTTACCTTAAGGGTATTGGTATGGATATCCATTCCTTCAGAAACCGGTGTGGCACAGGCAGCTATCAAGGTTCTTGCACCTTTTTGTTCTACCACGCATACACGGCAGTTGCCGGCAACACACAGGTCAGGATGATTACATAATGTGGGTATATTGATTTTCAATTTCTGAGCTGCAGCAAGAACTGTCGTTCCCTCAGGAACAGAAACAAACTGGTCATTTATATTAAGATTTACCATAATACTCTTTTTTCATTAAATAATTAATAAATGATCTCTTCCCTGAAGTTTTCAACAATAGTTCTGAAAGCATTACCTACCGACTGACCCAGACCACACTTTGAAGCGACCTTCATAGTATCAGCAAGCTTAACCAGTTCATTCAGATATGTTGACTTCACATCTCCTTTTTTGACTTTTTCCACACCTTTCAGCAATTGCTGGCATCCCACTCTGCATGGTGTACACTGGCCACATGATTCCTCGGCAAAGAAATCGAGATAGTTATGGAGAACATTATACATTGATCTTGAACTGTTAAAAAGTTTCATGGAGCCACCTGTTGGCACGCCTTCAAAACCGATAATAGTTTCGTTGAACTTTTTCCTTGGCACACAAAAACCTGATGCACCTCCTACCTGAACAGCTTTGGTATCACCATCACCGAACTCATTAACAAGCTGTTGTACAGTCATACCAAGTTCAAGTTCAAATATTCCGGGTGTTGGTGTATCACCTGAGATAGAAAAGACTTTTGATCCTCTTGAATCCTTGGTTCCAAGCTGGTTATATTTTTCTGCTCCATGCTTAATGATCATCATCACTGTTACCAGTGTTTCAACATTATTGATCGAAGTAGGTTTATAAAAGACACCTGATGTGGTAGGATATGGTGGTTTGTTCCGGGGTTCTCCGCGGTCACCCTGTATCGATTCAAAAAGAGCACTCTCCTCTCCACAAATATATGCACCGCTGCCAAGCCGGTAACTGATCCTGAAATCGTATCCAATTTCATCAATCATCGTATGAAATGATTCTAGTTCTTTCGTTAGTTTCGGCAGTAGGAACTTGTACTCACCACGCAAATAGACAATACCCTTTTTAGCTCCAATAGCTTTACTCGCAATTGCCATTCCTCCATATACTTTAGAGGATACCCTGTCGAGTATTTCACGATCCTTGAAAGTTCCGGGTTCACCCTCATCAGCATTGCACACAATATACTTCTCAGGATCTTTTTCAGCAGCAGCATATTTCCATTTCAGTCCCGTGGGAAATCCTGCCCCTCCACGACCTTTTAGTCCTGAATCAAGAATTTGTTGAATAATCTCTTCACTCTTCATTGAATAGGCTTTTGTCAGTACCTCTTTAGGGGAGATTTTTTCGAATATGAGATCAACCTTAGTTAGTCCCTTAATATTTTCCATGATATAACCGAATATTTTTACTTTTGTATATAACCTTTAATAATCTCAACCACTTTCTCGGCTGTCAGTTCTGTGTAAGGAATCTCATTAATGAGTATGGCAGGAGCTTTATGGCACCATCCTATGCAGTTGGTTTCAAGAAGACTGAACATCTTGTCGGAAGTTGTCTCCCCGACTTTTATTTTAAGCATATCCTCCAGAGTTTGCATTATCTCTGCTTTACCCTTCATAGAGCATGTTATTGTTTTACAAACCCTTATCACATACTTACCTCTCACTTTTGTGTCGAGAAAGGTATAAAAAGAGGCCGTCCCGTAAACCTCGGCAGCAGAAATCTCCAGCTCCTTTGCCACTTCAACCATTGCCTCATCAGTAAGGTAATTGTGCTTTTCAACAATACCCTGAAGTATAGGCATAAGGCTCTCTCTTGCCCGGCCGTGTTTGTCGGTTAATTCCTTCACCAGATTTCCAACTTGGTACATTTCTATTTGATTTTTAGGTAATTAAATATATTTTTTAATACACAATATCATTTTTTTTGGGCTGTTAAATTAATAACAATACTTCTTTAAAAAAGCTTACATAAGTCATAGTTCATTATTTAGAATTAAAATAAACAACTTCTGGAATTACAGATTTTAACAAGCGAAGTAATGAAATCCTGTAAAGCGGGAACTGATCACAGATAAGGTATGATACCTGTGAAATTATTTTTTGAATCTAAAAAGGTTTACCTAACTTGCTTTTTAAAGAGATTTTAATTAACTTGTTAGAATAAACCTTCCATAAACAACTGATTATCAATTTATATGCTCAGAATCCGCAAGATAGCTAATCCCTACCTGGCTTCGAACATCCGTGCCATGGAGCAGGTAAAGAGTATCATATCAAAGCAGTTCCCCGACATTTCTCAGAAGAAAGTCGACATGCTGGATGAACAGCTTATCAATCCTCTGAGGTTTAAATATCAGTCAATCCTGCTGCTTGCAGAAAATATAAATGAGACAATACTGGGATTTGCTCTTATAAAATATATGTCAGATCTTAAATATTGCTTTCTCGATTTCATTGCCGCTTCACCGGGCAAAACTTCTACGGGCATCGGAGGTGCTCTTTACCAGAGAGTTCGCGAAGAAACAGAGGCCCTGGGTGCAACAGGTCTTTTTTTCGAATGCCTGCCTGATGAACCTTCATTATGTAGAAATCAAACCTATCTCGTGCAAAATAAAAAGAGACTTGCATTCTATGAACGTTTCGGAGCCAGACCACTTGCCAACACTTTATATGCAACAGGAGTTAAACCTCAGGATGATTGCCCTCCATACCTTGTTTTTGATGGATTGGGAGTTCATACATCATTACCAAGAACAATCACAAGGAAGATTGTCAGATCTATACTGGAAAGGATTTACGGTGATTATTGTCCTGCTGAATATATTAATAAAGTTGTCGAAAGTATTAAGGATGATCCTGTAACATTACGCCCTTTCAGGTATCATAAACCAGTTAAAACAAAAGAATTCAGGACACAGTTATCGGAAAAAAACAAAATACTACTGATTGTTAATGACAGTCATTCAATTCACAATATTCATCAGAGGGGATACGTGGAATCACCTGTGAGAATTCCTTTAATAATTACAGAGCTTGAAAAAACGGGAATCTTCAGAGCAGGAAGTATAAAAGAGTTTCCTGAAAGGCATATTCTTAATATACATGAACGAGGTTATGTTCAGTACTTCAAAACAGTATGCACTAACCTGCCTCCGGGAAAATCGATTTACCCCTATGTGTTCCCGATAAGAAATTCAGCCCGTCCTCCAAAGGAATTATCTGTCAGAGCAGGTTATTTTTGCATCGATTCATTTACTCCTCTTAATAAAAATGCATTCACGGCTGCGCGCACGGGAGTCAATTGTACTCTTACAGCAGCCAACGAAATAGTGTCAGGTACTAAAGCTGCCTATGTTCTCACAAGGCCGCCGGGCCATCATGCCGAAAAATCTGTATTCGGGGGATTCTGTTATTTTAATAATAATGCCATAGCAGCAAATTTTCTGAGCCAATACGGGAAAGTTGCTATACTTGATATTGATTATCATCACGGAAACGGACAACAGCAAATATTTTATGAAAGAAATGATGTTTTAACTTTATCTATACATGGTCATCCTTCCTTTGCTTATCCATATTTTTCCGGATTCAGGGAAGAGAAAGGAGAAGATACAGGATATGGATTTAACATCAATTACCCGCTTGAAGAAAATATTAATGGTGAACAGTACAGAAAAACTCTCTCAAAAGCTATTAAAAGAATTAAAGCTTTTCGCCCTTCCTATCTGGTAGTGGCGCTTGGTCTTGATACTGCAAAGGGTGATCCGACAGGTACCTGGAAATTATTTTCTAACGACTTTGAAAATAATGGCAGAATGATCGGTGAACTTAAAATCCCCACTCTGATTGTCCAGGAGGGTGGCTATAAGACACAGACTCTTGGACTCAACGCAGCGGCATTTTTTAAAGGCTTTGCACAAACTCATAATATTCATACAACAGGGAGATCAATTTCGTAAACGTTAATGTCAGTGATTACTGATCTGTTCCAGTATCCACTTATACCAGCTATCCAGACCATCACTCCCTGTGCATGATAATTCAAAAAGAGGGATCCCGGGATTTAATTTAAACAGATCTGACCGGAAGTTTTCCAGGCTGAAATTCGTATAAGGAAGCAGATCGGTTTTATTAAGGATCACAGCTTTAGCTTCCCTGAAAAGCATCGGGTATTTGGCAGGTTTGTCATCACCCTCGGTTGTGCTTACTACTGCAAGCTTAAATGTCTCACCAAGATCAAACTGGGTTGGGCAGATTAGGTTTCCTACATTCTCCACAAACAGCATATCAAGATTATTCAGGTCAAAAAAATCCAGGACTTTTGAAATGCTGTGAGAATCGAGATGACATCCGCCTTCCGTGTTAATAACTACAATTGGTATATCGAATTTCTTCAGCCGTTGTGCATCACGATCGGTGGTTACATCACCTTCAATAACACCCAGCCGGAATGCAGTTCCAAACCTTTCGCAGGTACGCTCCAGTAGAGTTGTTTTTCCTGCTCCGGGAGAACTTATTATATTGACCATAATAACATTCTTACCGGCAAGCATACTTCTGACTTCATTCGCTTTATTCTGATTCCTGTCAAGGATATTCTTCATGATTTTTATTTCCATAGCTATTCTCCTTCTATACTTTTAACAAACAGTTCTTTTCCATTTATTATTTTCAGATCTGTTGAGCCACATTCTTGGCATGTAAAATGAAACTCATTAAGGTGAAACACGCTCCCGCAATTCAGACACTCCACCCTGACCGGTATGATTTCAATAATCACTTCAGCATCTTCGGCAATTGTATTCCTGACTGTCTCCCTGAAAGCGAATTCAAAGATATCCGGTACAATCTGAATAAGCTGACCAAAGCTTACATTTACTCTGGTAACGATTGACAGACTCTCTTTTTTTGCTACTTCAAGCACAATCGCTGTAAGGTCCTCAGCTATCCCTATTTCGTGCATATAAATACCTTTAACATATTCTTGGAAGCTGCATTCCGGTCGGCATATCAATTATCATTTTACCGCCGGAAGGTGTATTTAATATTACCAAACTACGTTTATCCTGTACCACCTCTCCTATAATTGCCGATTTTTCACCTTCAGGAGAGGATCGCATAATTTCAAGTACTCTCCTGTGTTCTTCGTCACCTGCAACTATCAATACTTTTCCTTCGTTGGCAAGGTAGAGCGGATCGAAGCCAAGCACCTCACATAGTCCTGTTACCGGATCATTCATCCCGAACCTGCTGATAAAGACCTCTCTTATCAATTCATGCGATAACTTGCCGCCACTGCCATGGTTTAAAGTAACAAATTTACTCATCGATCCTGTATTTATAATAGCTGTTACAGGCTCCTTCGTTTGACACCATACATGCTCCTACAGGATTCTCAGGGAAGCATACAGTGGCGAAAAGAGTACAATCAGAAGGGATCTTTAATCCCCTGAGTATTTCTCCACAGATACATAACTTGTTATCTTCATGATATTCTATATCAACAGGGAATACCTTATCAGCATAAGTATTGCGTGAAGCAGATCAACCGGTTCAAATCCGGTATGCAGAAGGATATAATCCCCCACCTCCACATCTTCTATCATATGAAGACCTGCCTTAAATACTGCACCTCCGGCAGATACATCTGCCATATTTCCCTTAATTGAGATAATCCGTGCGGGTATACTTAAACACATAAACCTAATCTTTTTGAAGCAATAATCAACTGACCAAGCGATACTCCCCCGTCGTTAGTTGGAACAAGGTGGTTTGTGTAGACATCAAAATTATCATTTATCAACAGTTCCAGAGATTTTTCAAGCAGATATTTATTCTGGAAAACACCACCGGAAATAACGACTTTTTTTAAAGATTTTTTCTTTCTTATTCTTTTTGATACTTCGAGGATGATTTGTGCCATTGTATTATGGAATTTTGCCGATATAAATGAAACATCATTTTGCGGCAGATCGTTCAGCATTTCTTTGAAGGTATCGGCAAAAACAATTGTACCATCTATCGAAAATGGATAATACAGATCTGTATCACAATTAATTGCTGATTCGAGACGCATTGGTGCCTCAGAATCGAATGTAGTGACCGGGCAGAGTCCTGTCAGTGCTGAAACAGCATCAAAAAAACGTCCGGCTCCGCAACTCAAGGGAGAATTGATATTTTTTATTATCATCTCCCTGTATTTTTCCAGATCATTCAGACATTCGTCACAGACTGCGATATCCGGACTTATTTCTGTTATCCTTTCATCGATATTTTTACTTGTAACAATCCTGAAGCTGTCATAGTTTTCAACATTTCTTGGATTTACCTCAATTGACTTTATCTGCGAGGCCGGAGGGGCATTTTCAAGAATATCATCACTGAGCAGGCCAACAGATTTCAGGTCACCCCTGACGATCACAGAGACACCGTCTGTTCTGTTGTCTACTTCTCCAGACAACCCGTGTTCGGCAGCCAGCCGGCATATGAAAGGTCGAAAACCTACACCCTTAACCAGCCCTCTGATCAGTATTTCATATCCTTGTATAATAGTTTAATATTTTTCAGTCCTTCAACCCTGTCCAACTTATGAACATAATATATAACACTTTCCAGTTCATCGCAAAGGTTAACATTATTAACTACAACATCTGGCGGTACTTTTGGGATTACCGGGGCAAAATTCACTATTCCCTTTATGCCCAGACGTATAAGTTCATCACAAACCTCCTGTGCTGAGATTTCAGGAACAGCAAGTACGGCAACTTTTACCCTGAACCTGTCAATGATCTCTTTAAGCCTGTTCATTGGATAAACCGGTATTCCCGATCTCATTTTATGTTTGAAGGGATCAATATCGAAAGTGGCTACGATATTCATGTTCCGCTGAACAAACTTGTTATATTTTGATAGTGCCAGACCCAGGTTTCCCATTCCGATGAGAACAATATTATGATCTTTATTGCGGTGAAAGATCTTTTCCATCTTTTCAAGTAGATCATTTATTTCATAACCACCTCTTTTGTTTCCTCTGATTCCGAATTCCGAGAAATCTTTCCTAACCTGATCCGGAGTAACTCCGGTCTCATTGGCCAGAGTATATGAAAAAACTCTTTCCACTCCCATCGTTTTCAGTCTGCCCAGGCATGAACGATAAAGAAAAATCCTTTTCAGACTGTTTTTAATAATGTAATTTGTGATTTGTTTCACATCAAATCTTATTTAAATATATATTTTTTTGCAAGTTAATTAATATTTAATAAAAAAATTATTTATTAAAATACTGATTTAATGCATCTTAATTTATTTATATTTAATCTACCTCAAAATTAATTAATTTTATTTTGATTTTTCTTTCATTGAAATTATTTTTATATGTGAATCTTCTCACATAAATGCACTATCTGAGCATCCATAAAGAAGAATGGGATAAAGCATTGGAACAATTGTTATTATCCTACAACATTTTCGCTCCGGTGAAAAATGAATATAGTCTTGATTATGAATTAATCAGATTTGACCATGTATCTGAAATAACTTACAACGAGCCAAAACCGGCGACATCACTTAAGAATCTCTTTCTTCCGGTAAAGGAAAATGTAACTACTGAACGTCCAACCGAAAAACCAAGAATTATCATAGGTGTACCTAATTGTGATATTGAGGGGCTCGGTCTTCTTGATGAGATTTATCTTGACAGGGATTTCACTGACCAGTTATATAAAAACAACCGCGGAAATACAATTCTTATAGCCTCCGATTGTTTTGGTATCCAGGAACATTGCCATTGTTTATCATATGGTGTCAAGCCCTATACAGTTGAAAAAGCTGATCTGGCAGTTATCTATCTTGACGATGAGATTATTATCAGGGTAATATCGTTCAGGGGCGAAGAGCTTGTCAGCAAGATAACTGATATTAAGCCTCTTACAAATAAAGGAACACTTGATGCTATCGAAAAGGAGCATAATAAGACCGAAGATCTTTTGCGTTCGTCCAACAAAGGACTTCCTGATTACGCTGCAACCGGTTTGCTGGTTCAAAACGCAAATACAGAAATATGGGAGAAATATTCATCCACCTGCGTTTCATGTGGTGCATGTACAACTATTTGTCCAACTTGTACATGTTTTCTCCTCATTGACAAGCCCGGTTTTGAGAAAGTGAAACAATTGGATGCCTGCCAGTTCCCTGGTTTTGAAAGAGTGGCCGGAGGGGAAGATTCTCTTTTTGAGTTACATAACCGCTTCAGAAACAGATATATGTGTAAATATGTCTGGAAACCAGCGAAATTCAATTCGATTGCCTGTACCGGATGCGGCCGGTGCATCGAAGCATGTATCGGTAAAATAAATAAGAATGAATTATTCATGGAGCTTACTTAACAGTTCATAAAGGTGAATAGCAGGAATATATATAAACCCATAAAAGCAAAACTGACAGAAGTAATCGAAGAATCACCTCTCATTAAGACTTTTGTCCTTGTTCCGGAAAATGGTTTTTCATTTGAAACAGGACAATTTATAGAATTATCTGTCGATGGAATCGGAGAAGCTCCGTTCACTCCCTCCTCCTCTCCCCTTATAACGGAAACGCTTGAGGTGACAGTAATGAAAACAGGATATGTAACCGAGTACATGCACCAGCTCAAACCCGGTGTAAATATGGGTATCAGGGGACCTTACGGAAGAGGTTATCCTATTGAAAAATTTACAGGCAAAGAAGTACTGATACTTGGTGGCGGATGTGGTCTTGCTCCTATCAGGTCGTTGCTTTATACACTCGAGAGCATCACGGACAAGCTTGAAAAGGTGATATTATGTTACGGCGCCAAAACTCCTTCTGACTGCGTGTATAAGCCACTGTTTACAAGGCTAAGTAAGATAGACAAGTTTGTAACTTACCGGACAGTGGATAAACCCGACGAAGAATGGAATGAATCAGTAGGTGTGGTAACAAACCTGCTCAGCAAGATCAGCATAAATATCGATAAATCTGTTGCGGTTGTTTGTGGCCCCCCAATTATGATGAAATTTGGAACTATAAGGCTTATCGAAATGGGCTATAAAGATGATCAGATCTATCTCTCAATGGAAAAGAACATGTCGTGCGGTTTGGGAAAATGCGGTCACTGCATGATGGGGAAGTTCTTTGTCTGCAAAGATGGACCGGTGTTTACATACAATGAGTTAAAAGATACTCCGGATATATGGAAATAGCTAATCCTTAATACTAATGTGAATCACTTTTATTCTTAATGGATTATTTAAAAGAAAGACCATGAAGCCAACAATTGACGATATTAAAAAAATAAGGTTTTTTGAAAATTACACTGATAAACAACTGGAAAAAATGACAGAGATGAGCTCCATTAAGGAATTCAGAGTAAAAGAGATCATATTTGAACAATATGATGAATTAACTGATCTTTTTGTACTGCTTGAAGGATCTTTATCTCTGGGAATAAGTCTGGCCAAGGATAAAAGGATTCATCTGGGGACTATTGAAGAAGGAGAGCTGTTTTCGTGGTCCGCAGTATTCAGTCCTTTTATTTCAACTGCATGGGTGATGGCCACAACACCTGGAAAGGTGATAGCCATTGATTCAAAGAAACTCAATGTAGAGATGAAAACGGATTGTAATTTTGGTTTTAAAACCATGTCAAAGATTGCACATGCCATCTCCCAGAGACTAAGTGACACAAGATTCCAGCTCATGAACCAGCTGTTGCTGTGATATAATCAATAAACGGATAAATGTCCCAGAAAATATTGATAGATATGATAAAATTAAGGGCGGCTATGGTTGAAGACTCAAACCTTACGCTACCTGAAGGCTTATTCTATCCGTCATTGAATTCCAACGGTTTGAAGACGATCCGTGAGCTGGCTGCATTTCGCTTTACCTGCCGGAAATGTGAGGACGCGCCATGTATTGCCGTTTGCCCGGCAGATGCTCTGGAGAAAGATGATGATGGTATTGTTACACGTTATACAAATCTTTGTATATCGTGTAAATCGTGCGTTACCATATGTCCGTTCGGCACCATGATGACTGACTTTTTCAGGCATCACAGGAGCAAAGATCTGTTTTATGATCTTACCGATAAACAAGAACTTGAAAAATTTATCGAAGCCTGTCCCCCGGGAACCGTCTCTCTTGTTGATATTGACGAATCGCCTGAAGAAAATATCTACAGTCTTAATGAGAATGTTCTTGTCAGGGAACACTTATATATCACTGAAAAACAGTAAAAAATATTATTATGGCAGTTAATCTCTTCTATTTCCTTGTCTTCCCCGGTTTTCTGTTTGCTGCAGTTACCGGAGCTTTTCTTTCTTGGTTCGACAGGAAAATAACTGCCAGGGTTCAGTTCCGCAAAGGACCTCCTTTGCTTCAACCATTCTATGATTTCTTTAAATTATTGCTGGTAAAGGAGACAATATTACCAAAGCAAGGTTCCCCCCTGATTTTTCTCCTTGCTCCCGTTTTATCAGTTTTTGGAGCTACAATGGCGGGAGTTTTTATTCTTCTCCCATTATTTAACATAACCACAGGCTTCAAAGGCGATCTTCTGGTTATATTCTATCTTCTTACAATCCCTTCATTCTCATATATTATCGGATCACTCGCATCAGGTAATCCACTTGCTGCTGTCGGAGGTTCAAGGGAAATGAAACTGATAATCAGCTATGAACTTACCTTTCTTCTTCTCATTGCCGGTATCATAATGAAATGTGGCCAGAAGTTTGATCTATACAGTGTTATTCAGACCCAACAGGCCGGATCACCATTTATCGGAAGTATCTCCGGAGTACTCTTATTTATTGTAGGAATATTTTGTATCCAGGCAAAACTTGGACTTGTTCCCTTTGATATAGCTGAAGCTGAAACAGAGATCAATGAAGGTGTCTTTATCGAGTATTCAGGCTCTGCGTATGCACTTATAAAACTGACCAAATATATTATGCTGTTTATCCTGCCATCTTTTCTTATTGCTCTGTTAATGAACGGATTCAGGCTGAACGGAATAAATATTCTTTGGGCAGTGCTCAAAGTTCTTGTGGTTGTGCTTGTTCTTACCCTGATAAGAAACACAAATCCAAGGATTAAGATTAAGCAGGCAATTAAGTTTTTCATTGTCTGGATGAATTTACTGGCGATTATAGCTATAGTGTTAATTTCATTTGGTAATTAATATTTATTATAGTGGGTTTTAAGGAATATTGTTTCAAGAAGTCTCTCTGGGTATTCCACTTCGGCGGAGCATCCTGCAATAACTGCGATATAGAGATACTTGACTGTCTTACACCCAGACATGATCTGGAACGGTTTGGTATACTTCTGGCAGGCAGTATAAGACATGCAGACGTTCTACTGGTTAACGGATCAATTAACAAACGTGATAAAGAGAGGCTGATTGAATTATATAATCAGGCTCCCAAACCCATTCTGGTTGTGGCAATAGGTGCCTGCGGATGCACAGGAGGGATATTTGCAGAGGGTAATGTCTTTGCGGGGCCAGTCGACAAGATAATCCCCGTGGATGCGTACATACCGGGATGCCCGCCTAAACCTGAAGCAATTATTGCGGGGATTGTGAAGCTGGTGCAGAATAGTTAGGCACTGGGTGCCAACCTTCGCTGCCTCCTTTGCTTCGCTTCGGAGGTCGAAGAAAGCTTCGGCTGGTAATACTGGGTGTTGGGTACTGGGTGTTGGATGAAAGGCAAAAATATTTTTCGAGTACATGTAATTAATATAAATGAACAGTAAAGAAATCATAGAGAAATTCAGGGAAAAATTCAGTTCTGATGTTTTGAATATTTCAATAAAAAATTCAAAACGTTTGACCATATCAATTAAGCCGGATGCAATTGTTGAAGTTGCCACTTATTTGCACAAAACAGCTGAATTAAGGTTTATTATTGCATCGGCCATACATACTATAAGAGGATTTGAAATTCATTATCATTTCAGCAAGGATGAAATTGGTCTGGTCCTTAATATACATGTTGTACTCGATAAAGAGAATCCCCGGATTGAATCATTGTCAAATATGTTTAATGCATCAAACTGGATTGAAAGGGAGATGCATGAGTTGTTCGGAATTGACTTCATCAATCACCCCAATCAGGAGAAGCTGATATCTGAAGGAAACTGGGCAGAGGGAGTTTACCCTTACAGAAAAAATTTTAAGTAACATCCTTTTTAAAAGATGAGTAAAAAGACGCTTATACCGATAGGACCCTATCACCCCTTACAGGAAGAGCCGGAATTGTTCAAGCTTTATTGCGACGGGGAGATTGTCAGGGATATTAAATGGGAAACCGGTTATAACCACAGGGGCATTGAAAAGCTTAGTGAATCCAAGACATACGAGCAGGTATTTTTTCTTGTGGAGCGAATATGCGGAATATGTTCCACTTCGCATCCGTTCGCTTTTGCCAATGCTGTTGAAGAGATTGCTGAAGTTGAAGTTACTGACAGGGCGAAATATATCAGGTCCATTATTGGTGAACTGGAACGTATTCACAGCCATCTTTTATGGTTAGGACTTGCCGGTCATTTCCTCGGATATAATACTGTATTCATGTGGGCATGGAAGTACAGGGAACCTATTCTTGACCTGTTTGAAATGATTACCGGTAACCGCAACAGCTATGCAATGTTCAAGGTTGGAGGTGTTCGCCGGGATATAGAAAACAGTAAAATTCCTGTTATCCGGGATGTTATGAGTTCATTTAAGAAAAAGAATGACTTGCTGACAGGAGCTGTAATGGATGATCCTGTGATTCATGCCAGAACAAAAGGTGTAGGTATTCTGACAAAACAGGATGCTATTGATTATGCTGCCGTAGGTCCGACAGCCCGGGCTTCGGGAGTGGCGATAGATGTGAGAAGAGATGATCCGTATGCCGCATATCCGCTGGTGAACTGGAAAGTAATTACAGCCGAAGCTGGTGACGTGTTTGCCAAAACCGAAGTAAGATTGCTTGAAATGTATGAATCGATCTCAATTATTGAGCAATGCCTTGAAGCTCTTAAAAAAGAAAAAGAGGGAGATATTACCGTGAAAGTCAAGGAGATACCTGAAGGCATGGGGACCGGTCGTGCTGAAGCTCCCCGTGGAGAAGTATTTCATTGTGTTTTCTCTGATGGTTCCAACTCACCTGTCAGGCATAAAATAAGAGCTCCGAGTTACGTTAACATTGCCACGTTTAAAAAATCCTGTATTGGACAGACTATTTCTGACGCCACAATCACGCTTGCAGCAGTCGATCCATGTTATTGCTGCACAGAACGTATGGCAGTTGCCTATGATTTTAACTCAGGCGAGAAACTGATGAATGCAAATGACCTGATAGATTTATCAATAATGAGAACGGCTGAAATAAAGAATAACCTTAAACAACCGTAATGAATGAGTTTATCTCCATAATATCTCAACCTGCTGTTTGCGGTTTTCTGCAATTTATGATCATTTTGCCAATTGCAGCCGGACTCCTCCTTTTAATAGTACCTGATAAATACAACACGGTAAAAGGAGCCTTTGCACTTGTGATCAGTCTCATCACAGGTTATCTTACCCTGTCGTTATTCAGCTCGGCTACTCGGATGGTTGTAATGGATGAGATTGTTGCAGGATACTGTCAGACTTTGTTTGGCCTTGATCTGTTGAAGGATGCTGTAAACTATTTCACTCTCACCGTTGACAATTTAAGTAAACTTATTCTTCTGTTTATAAGCCTTTTCTCTATTCTGATATTGTTATATTCATTAGCATATATCAAAAAAGGCAGAGTAAAGAACTATTACCCCTGGTTTCTAATTACTATTGGTTGTTCGTATGGAGCCGTTTTGGCTGATAATCTTCTGTTATTCATTACTTTCTGGGGTATTCTCGGGATCACACTTTACAAACTCATACCCGGGCGGGATGAAGAGAGTTCAGCTGCTGCCAAAAAAACTCTTATACTCATTGGTGCATCTGATACCATTCTTATTGTCGGCATTGCTCTTTTATGGAGGCTGACAGATTCCCTTAGCATAAATGCAATCTCATTGCCCACAGCGAATAATATTCTGGCTGTCACAGCTTTTCTTGCTTTATTAGTCGGTAGTTTTACAAAGGCCGGTGCGTTTCCTTTCCATACCTGGATTCCGGATTATACTAAAGATGCACCTGCTTCTTCTTCCGCACTTTTGCCTGCTTCGCTGGATAAACTACTCGGCATATATTTTCTGGCCAGAATCACGACAAATATATTTATACTGGATCAATGGATGACTCTTATACTCCTTATTATCGGAGCCACCACAATAATTATTGCTGTTATGATGGCACTGGTCCAGCATAATTACAAACGATTGCTTGGTTTTCATGCTGTATCTCAAGTAGGTTATATGGTTCTTGGATTTGGTCTTGGTTCACTGATAGGAATTGCTGCCGGCTTGTTTCATATGATTAATAATGCTTTATACAAAAGTGGTTTGTTTCTCTCAGCCGGAAGTATTGAATACCGCACAGGTGAAGAGAACATTGATGAACTAGGGGGACTCTCAAGAGCTATGCCAGTTACATTTGCCAGCTCTCTCATTTTTGCATTGGCAATTTCTGGTGTACCTCCATTAAATGGTTTTGCCTCAAAATGGATGATCTACCAGGGCATAATTGATTTCGGCACAGGAGATGGCATTGCGAATAAACTGTGGGTATTGTGGCTTGGATTGGCTGTCCTTGGCTCAGCCCTGACACTAGCCAGCTTTATTAAATTTATTGGAGGAGTTTTTTTGAGTCGACGTAAAACTGAATTTGAAAAAATCAGGGAAGTTCCTTTTCTGATGTGGATCCCGATGGCTGTTCTTGCTATTCTCTGCATTGTTTTCGGAATATTTGCTACAAACCTTGTGGTCCCCGGATTATTTATGCCTGTAACAGGTGAGTTTCAGTTTTCAGGTTTCTGGAATTCAACCTTTGTTTCTTTACTTGTTCTAATCTCAATTATCCTGGGAACTATTGTATACCTGGCTGCCAGCCTCAAGAAATTCAGAACTGAAGACAGTTTTATCGGAGGTGAAAAAATGCAGGACATAACAAGCTATCCAACCCCTGAATTCTACAAGACTATTGGTGAATTCAGGCTCTTCTCATGGCTTTACAAAAAGGCTGATGAAAAGCTATTCGATATTTATGATCTGTCAAGACAGTTTGTTTTATGGCTTAGTCATAAACTAAGTGAAACCCATAGTGGTGTCTTAACAGGTTACGTAATCTGGGTTTTTGCAGGTTTGATTATTATGTTGCTCATAATGATATAATTAATAGTTATTCAAATGGAACTGGCAATATCCATAATAGTGGGATTTATGATTCTTGGAGCTCTTTATGCAATACATGCAAGAGACTTGCTGTCAGCAGTAATTGCCGGAGGTATTGTTGGGTATGGCCTTGTAATATGCTTCCTGTTACTGAAGGCTCCCGATCTGGCAATTGTACAAATTGTTGTTGAAACAATAACCCTGATCATAATGGTAGCCGTAGTTCTCGACAGTTCGCGTGAAGAGGCTTATAATAAGTTTGACAGGCAAGGTTATATTACTGCAATAACCAGTATTCTGATCTTGTTTGTACTGTTTTACTTTCTAAAGTTATCAACCATCACGCTTGAACCATTCGGTGAAGGGTCTCTGCGGATGGCTGAATCATATATTGAGGGGGCAACTGAAAAAACAGGCAGTGCCAATCTTGTCACTGGAGTTCTTTTTGATTTCCGGGGTTATGATACCCTGGGCGAAGCGGTTGTCCTGGTTACAGCTGTTTTGGGAGTTCTTACTATATTAAGAATAAAGGGAAAGAAATAAGATGTACTGGGTGCTGGGTGCTGAGTATTACAAAATAGCCAAATAACGAAATAACGAACAACACATTAATGAAAGGAATGACGGTCATAGTAAAGAAAACAACCCAGCTGATTGCCGGTTTGATTTTCATGTATGGCATTTATATAATCGTCCATGGCCATCTTACACCGGGTGGAGGCTTTGCTGGGGGAATTGTCCTTGCCGGATCATTTATCCTTCTTATACTGGCATATGGCAGTGACTTTCTTAAACTGATAAAAGAAGAGACAGGTTCAACAATATATGAAAACCTTGCCATTCTGATGGTAATATTTCTTTCTCTTTCAGGACTTCTGTTCGGAGCCCATATCTTCTTTCTGAACTGGCTTCCCAAAGGGACAGCCGGAGAGCTCATAAGTGCAGGGATGCTTCCTTTGTACAATATCTTTGTAGGGATTGAGGTGGCAGCTTCTATTCTTACCATTTTTCTCGCCCTGATCATTTTTAAAGAAGAAATATCAAAATGACAGTCTACTTGCTTTGTTTTATATTGTTCCTGACCGGATTGTATGGAGTAATAACCAGAAGAAACCTTGTTAAGATAGCAATATCCCTGTCGATCATGGAATTCAGTTGTTTTCTTTTCTTTGCTCTGATCGGATACGTGGAAGGTGGGGCTGCTCCTATCGTAAACCCGGATGATCCGGCAAAATTATACGTTGATCCGTTACCTCAGGCACTTGTGCTAACTGCAATTGTAATTGGACTGGCAACAACAGCCATGCTGATGGCTGTTATTATCAGATTATACAGAAAGTACGGTACTTTCGATATCAGAGAAATAAGAAACTTAAGAGGATAAAAGATGAATCCGTTGATACCCTTATACGTTACTATACCGCTTGCCGGAGCTTTTCTTATTATGGTCCTCGGCAGATTTATCAGTCATTTTAATAAGTATTTTGCTTCACTGATCCTTTTATTTCTCGTTGTTATCAGTTTCTTAAGCCTCATTTCAACCGGTGAGGGTGTTTCGGTTTATAAGGCCGGAGGCTGGGAACCGGTAAACGGGATTCCGATTGCGATCTATATGGTTCTCGACTCTTTCACGGCTATCGTTCTGTGCATTATTAATCTGATAGGTTTCCTTTCGGTAATATACTCCATTTCATATATTAGCAGGTACACTTCCGAAAACTATTTCTATGCTTTATTCTGTCTGATGGTAGCCGGGATGAATGGTGTTGTTCTCAGTGGTGATCTGTTTAACATCTTTGTTTTCCTCGAGATATCAGCTATCTCATCATATGCACTGGTTGCCTTCGGAGTAGAAAAGAATGAACTTGAGGCAACGTTTAAATATCAGGTTCTTGGTCTTCTGGCATCATTCTTAATATTATTTGGCATAGCATTTATTTACTGGAATGCAAAAACACTGAATATAGCCGATATCAAGATGGTATTCTCATCCGGCTATAATAAAAGCTATCATTATCTTATTCAGTTACTCCTATTGAGCGGTTTTGGATTGAAAGCAGCAATAATACCATTCCATGCATGGTTACCCGACGCACATTCATCAGCACCATCACCGATCTCTGCGATGTTATCGGGTGTCCTGATAAAGGCAGTTGGCATTTATGTCATTATCAGACTGTTTTTCAATATGTTCGCAATAAGTGAAGGGATGGCGATCCTTATAACAACCCTGGGTACTCTGTCGATGGTAATAGGAGTATTTCTTGCTATTGGGCAGTGGGATATAAAGAGATTGCTGGCTTATCACAGTATCAGTCAGATGGGATATGTTGTCATGTCGGTCGGTATTGGAATGATACTGGTTTCCAGGGGTATACGTCATGAAGTAGCTACACTGGCAATAACAGGTGGTATTTTCCACCTAATTAACCATGCAGCTTTCAAGAGTCTTTTGTTCCTTAACGCGGGAGCAATTGAATATTCAACCGGAACCCGTGATCTCATGAAAATGGGTGGATTGGCGAAATCGATGCCTGCAACTTCTGCAACCTCTTTTGTTGCATCAATGTCAATTTCAGGCATACCACCCTTCAACGGATTCTTTAGTAAACTGATAATCATTATTGCAGCTGTAATGGCGCGATTTTATCTTCTCGCTACCCTTGCAGCAGTCGTCAGTATAATTACACTGGCATCCTTCCTGAAATTCCAGCGATATGCCTTTTATAACGCCAGTCCCGGTAAGAATAAGAACTCAGTCAAAGAAGTACCTTTCCCGATGGTATTCAGTATGGTAATACTGAGTATTATCTGCCTGCTGTTAAGCCTTCTGGCATTCCCAGGGATCCGTGAAGCTGTACTTTCACCGGTAACAGATATTCTTATGGATCCGTCAAAATACTCTTCTCAAATAACAGGAATATAAAATGAGATATGTAGCAATTTTCATATTAGCCCTGATCTTCTGGTTCCTGATCACATTCAGGTTCACAGTTTCCAACCTTGTTGTCGGATCAGTTGCTGCAATTTTGTGCTCGGCAGTTTTTTCAAAATACTATTTCCATAATGTGTATAAATTCCTGCAACCTCACAGATATTTTTGGTTCTGTGTTTACTTGGTTTTGTTTATCTGGGCCTGTATTAAAGCCAATCTCGATGTTGCCTACAGGGTATTGCATCCTGCTATGCCGATCAAACCCGGTATAGTAAAAGTAAAAACAACACTGAAGAGTAACTTTGCAAAAACATTACTGGCCAATTCGATTACCATGACGCCGGGTACGATAACTGTTGACATAATAGATGATGACTTTTTTATTCACTGGATTTATGTCAGGTCTGAAGATCCGGCAGTTTACACCAGTATGATCACCGGGAAATTTGAAAAATATATTAAACGTTTTGCTGAATGATTGATTTTCTTTCAATATTGCTTTACATACAGATAGCTCTCAGTGCTGTCTGTTTATACAGGATAATACGTGGACCAACCATTCCTGACAGAATGGTAGGAATTGATATCTTCGGCATTCTGGTTGTCGGTATTTGTGCCATCATAGCGATCCAGACCGGGAGATCATTTATTCTCGATATCGGAATAGCATGGATTATTCTCAGTTTCATAGGGACACTGACCCTGGCAAAATACCTGAGCGGAAAAAAACTAAATGAATGATATGGTTACAATTATCTTGATATGTATCGGTGTTTTATTTAATATCTTCGGATGTATTGGATTATTACGTCTTCCCGATGTTTACAACAGGCTTCAGTCTGCTACAAAATGTGTTACATTGGGTTGTTGCAGCATCCTTCTTGGAGTGGTTTTTCATTTTGGTTTATCCGATGCAGGGTTTAAAGCGCTGATTGCTATACCAATTCTGTTCTTTAGTGCCACTGTAGCAGCTCATGCGCTGATAAGAGGAGCTTACCATTTCGGTACCAAACTTGATAAAAGAAGTGTAAAAGACGATTATAAGGAGGTTGTAAAATGAAATATCCCAAGATCAGAGAACTGAAAGAGGCTGTTATTTCCCTGGTTTCTCCGGCTTACACCTCAAAATTTCCTGCAGAACCTCATATACCCTTTGAAAAATTCAGGGGTAAACCTGTTGTTGATGACGAGAATTGCGTGGGTTGTGAGACCTGTGCAAATGTCTGCCCCCCATACGCAATTACCTTTACTGATGATAAAGAAAAAGGTGTAAGGATAATCAGAAGGGACTACGGAAAATGTATTTTTTGCGGGCAGTGCCAGGAACATTGCATTACCGGTAAAGGTGTAACATTATCAGATAAGATCTTCGACATGGTTGCGTTTGACAGGGAAAAAAGTGTTGAATATCAGGAAAAAGAGCTGCTTATATGTGAAAGTTGCAATGCAGTAATAACCACGAAGGAACATCTTTATTTTCTTCACAGGAAACTTGGACCCAAGGCTTTTTCCTCGATTTTGAATCTTAATATTTTAAACCAGAAACTTAAACTGGCAGAAGGACAGGATGTCAGTATCAAAATAAAAGATAAGCTTAAGAGGAAAGATATGTTTAATATTGTCTGTCCCAACTGTTTACACCAAATCCTGGTAAAATATCTACCTTAATGTGATTGAAACCCTTACAGACTTGTTATCGCAGGAAAACAGGAAAATACTCTTTGTAGGTATCGGCAATGTTCTTAAACAGGATGACGGTATTGGTGTATACATAAGCCGGAAAATTATAAAAACTTCCGTTATTTCAGCTATCACAGCAGAAGTTAGTATTGAAAATTATATAGGAAAGATTAACCAACTCAATCCTGACATACTTGTACTGATCGATTGTGTTGACATGAAAAAAAGACCGGGAAGTTATGTGCTTCTCCCCGTGAGTCAGATACAGGATCAGACTTTTAATACACATAATATATCCCTGAAAAGATTGTCGGAATTTTTCCATATGCCCGTTTTTATACTCGGTGTTCAGCCTGAAAAAATTGAATTTGGAGAAAATATTTCGTATCTTGTAAAAAATGTAGCGGACAAAATAATTAATCAGATAAACACAAAGGAGGTGCACTATGGCCGTTGAATATTTATGCAAAGTCTGCAGGGGACATTTGAATGTTAAAACCTCGATCATCCTTGCTGCTCAACAAGTAAACAGTTCTAAGAGAGGACTGGTCTATCTCAACCCCGAGATCGGGAATTATACAATCACAACACACCCTACCTTTCAGATCCAGGAGGGTGAAGAATACATCTATACATGCCCAATTTGCGGAGCCCAACTAAACAGCAGAAAGTACTACCACCTGGTCAGGATCATTATGATCGATGATGATAAGAAAGAATACAACATCTATTTCTCAGATATTGCTGGTGAAAAATGTACCTATAAAATCAGAGGTACAAAAGTGCAAATGGTTAAAGGACCTGATGCAAAACGCTACGATAAATATTTTGAAGTTCCTGAAGAGGACAGAAAATATCTTTAACCTTCAGCAATAAATTTTATATTTACTGCCATTACATGTCATAATGAACGAAGAGATTCACAAACGGACAGCAGATAATATCCGGATTCTTTCAATGGCTATGGTTGAAAAGGCTAAATCAGGCCATCCGGGTGGTGCAATGGGAGGAGCCGATTTTATCCAGATACTTTTTTCCGAATTTCTGAATTTCGATCCGTATGATCCCGGATGGATCAATCGTGACAGATTTTTTCTTGATCCCGGCCATATGTCGCCGATGCTTTATTCTGTTCTTACTCTAACGGGATATTTCACAATTGATGATTTAAAAAGCTTCAGGCAATGGGGCAGCACGACACCTGGTCATCCCGAACTCGATGTTGCACATGGAATTGAAAATACCTCAGGTCCACTGGGACAGGGACATGCCATGGCAGTTGGAGCTGCTATTGCCGAGCGATTTCTTGTTGCACGGTTCGGGGAATTATTTGCACATAAAACATATACTTTCATCTCTGATGGTGGGGTGCAGGAGGAGATCTCACAGGGAGCCGGACGAATTGCCGGCTATCTGGGCCTCAAGAACCTTATAATGTTTTACGACTCAAACGATATCCAGTTGTCCACAGAAACCAAAGCTGTCACCGCAGAAGATACGGCAATGAAATATCGCTCATGGGGATGGAATGTAATCACTATCGATGGTAATGATCATAACCAGATCAGGAAAGCTCTTAAGACGGCTGTTGATACGCAGGATAAGCCAACCATCATTATAGGAAAAACAATAATGGGTAAAGGACTGGTCGATAATGAAGGAAAGAGCTTTGAACGAAAAACATCAACCCATGGTATGCCTGTGAATGAAGCAGGCGGCTCGTTCGAGAAATCTCTGATCAACCTTGGAGGAGATATCAACGATACATTTGCAGTATTTGATGATGTGAGAGAATACTTCAAAAAGGTTATTTCATTAAAAGCACAGACAGCTGAGGATTGGAGAAAAAGAAAAAAAGAGTGGGCAGAAAAGAACAGTGAGCTCAATAAAAAACTTCATTTCTTCTATTCAGGTGATAAACCGGAAATTGATTTTAAAGCTATTCAGCAAAAAGAGGGAGCTGCAACCCGGGCAGCATCATCAGCAGTACTGAACATACTTGCTCAAAAGATTGAAAATATGATTGTTGCTTCGGCCGATTTATCTAACTCGGATAAGACTGATGGATTTCTTAAAAATACTCATCCGTTTAGCAAAGGAGATTTTTCCGGAGCATTCCTCCATGCAGGTGTATCTGAGCTGACAATGGCTGCCTTAATGAACGGACTGGCTCTCCATGGCGGGGTAATACCTGCTTGCGGTACTTTTTTTGTTTTTTCTGATTTTATGAAACCTGCAGTTCGTCTTGCCTGCCTGATGGGTCTTCCTGTAAAGTACATATGGACACATGATGCCTTTCGTGTCGGTGAGGACGGACCAACTCACCAGCCGGTTGAACAGGAAGCTCAGATTCGTCTTATGGAGCATCTTAAAAACCATAACGGTAAAAACAGTATACTTGTGTTGAGACCTGCCGATGCGATTGAAACATCAGTCGTCTGGAAAATGGCACTTGAGAATAATGAAACACCAACCGCGCTGATCCTATCGCGACAAAATATCAAAGATCTTCCTTCAGACAATAATGACAGATATCAGGATGCTCTCAAATCAGAAAAGGGAGCTTATATTGTCCAGGATTGCAGAGGTACACCCGATATAATTCTTGTTGCCAGCGGATCGGAGGTTTCCACGCTGGTGGAAGGAGCCTCTCTGCTTAAAAAAGATGGTCTGAATATCAGAATTGTTTCGGCTCCTTCCGAGGGACTCTTCAGAAACCAGCCGGCTGAATACAGGGAATCTGTTATTCCATCTTATGTTCCTGTTTTTGGAATGACAGCAGGACTGGCAGTGACTCTTCAGGGTCTGGTAGGGCCAAAAGGAAAAATATGGGGGATGGATACTTTTGGTTATTCAGCACCTTATAAGGTGCTGGATGAAGAATTCGGTTTTACAGCAGAGAATGTTTATCGCCAGGTAAAAGAGTACCTGGCTCAATATAAATGATAAACATTATGATCATTCGTATTAAGGCCGCCTCATCAGCGGCCTTTTAACTTAAGAATAAAGATTCCCCGAATACATTTGTTTTTAGTAATTTAGTCATAGAAAATATTAAATTAAATCTCGGGAGGGTTGTAATATGAAAAGACTTGTATTTATTTTGTTTCCTCTGATTGGCCTGCTCAGCATTCCTGCTTTCAGCCAGTATGATACTCTGGATGTAGTTTATCGGGTGGTCGATGATAATATCAGGTTATTCAACAGTGATGAATTACTCGAAATAACGCTGGCATTTGATATCAAAACATTCAGACGAAAAAGGTCTGATACTTTGAATTTGCCTGCACTCCTGACTTATTACTCAAGTGAAACTGATTCAGTAGTCAAAGAAGTACAGGTGAGAGCAAGAGGCGAATTTCGTCGCACTTTCTGTGATCTTCCTCCGATTAGGCTGAATTTTAAAAAGTCGGATTCCCCTGATGATGAGTTCAGTAAAATAGACAAAATAAAAATGGTTACCCATTGTAAAACTGGTAACGAGGATTATACACTGAGAGAATACCTGGTTTATAAGCTTTATAATGCGATTACTGAAGAAAGTTACAAAGTCAGACTGCTGAAAATAAATTATATCGACTCCGAACGACCCAAAAAACCAATCAGCTCATATGCTTTCCTGATTGAACCCACAGATTTTCTTGCCGAACGTTTAAATGGCGTTGAGGTACCATCAGTAAAGCTAGGTCAAAAAAATATCAAGCCGGAATCAATGGACAGGACGGCCATATTCAATTACATGATTGGCAATTGCGACTATTCAGTTCCGGGTCAGCATAATACAAAGATTTTTTCTCAGCCAAAGTCAGATAGACCGGACCTTGGGATAATAGTACCATTTGATTTTGATTATTGTGGTATTGTGAATACTGATTATGCTGTTCCACCTGAACCGCTACCTATCAAAAACGTCCGGCAACGCTATTATAATGGCATCTGCAGAAGCGAAGAAGTCTTTCTTGAGGCTATCAAGGAATTTGCAGATAAAAAAGAAGAATTCTACAGGATTATTAATGAATTTCCATATCTCAAGGAAAGATCAACAAAAGACATTATTATGTTTCTTGAAGGCTTCTACGACGATTTCGACAGAAGAAATACTATTGTATATAAATTTCTTAATCAATGTCAGGATTTTTAGCCAGATAAATCTTATTAATATGTCTTTTATTTCAATTGCCAATGAAGATACTCTGCTGAGTATTATGATAAGATTTGGTATTAATTTCCTTGTTCTTTTTATACTTGTCCGGCTTATTTATTACAGGTACTCAAAAAAAGAGGAATTTTTATTCTCGTTCTTCCTGATGGGGATTATTATCTTTTTTATATGTGCTATACTCGAAACAGTTGATATTCAACTGGGAATGGCACTGGGACTTTTTGCTATCTTCGCCATTCTCCGTTTCAGAACAGTTACCTATACTGTTAAAGACATAACATATATTTTTACTATTATAGGTATTTCCGTAATCAATTCCCAGGCTAATGTCCCACCTCCGTTAGTCGGAGCGATTGTCATTAATTCTATAATCCTGATAACCGTATTTTTACTTGAAATATTCCTGAAGAAAAGAGCCTTAAATTCACTTATCATCATCTACTATAAAATCGATCTACTTAATCCCGTTTATAGAAAAGAACTCTTAAAAGACCTGTCTGACCAGACTGGAAAGAATATTGAAAAGGTTAAAATCAGGGAAATAGATATTAATAAAAGTAGTTCAGAAATCGAGGTTTATTTTAAGGACAAAAGGATTAATTAGTGTTTGTCTTTAAATTCAAATTGTTAATAAATACAGAAGGTTGCAAGCATATATCAATAAAGTTCGAGGTATCTTGGAATCAAAGATAATGAACCCATGAAAATCTTCAACGAGTTACTTCTGAAATTTGAAAAGCCTGATTGGTCTGCAAATCCGGAGTTTTGTGTAATCGACACTATTTTGGAATCGAGGCCTGATATCATTTTGATGTTGACATCAGACATTATTGGGGATGAAAGAGCTTCAACTTTTGGGAGACAAGATACTTCCAGTGTTGAACAAATTGTACGTGCAGCCATTTTCAAGGAAATGCTTGGAATGGATTACCGGGAACTGGAATATTCACAAAACGATTCCAGGATCTGTGGAACTTTTATAAAACTGGAGGGTCGTGATCCATAAAGTTTTCAGATGTTCCCAAAATACATCTCCCGTATTAAACCGGAATCCCTGCACCGGGTACTCGTGGAGATTAATAAAATTGCCATAAGTGAAGGATTGGAAGACGTGAAAAGTGTTTCACAGGATTCTACCGTTGTTAAAACCAATATTCATTACCCAACCAAT